>ENA-UOTX01000168-UOTX01000168.1-compost-metagenome-genome-assembly--contig:-NODE-168-length-72733-cov-6.118366_pt1 | contig 72733 bp, 48 predicted proteins | sample MGYA00238143_ERZ746982 | MGnify/ENA primary metagenome ERZ746982 (study PRJEB28758, sample SAMN06268862) | compost metagenome | isolation source: single cell | place: USA: California, Emeryville, Joint... | reverse complement strand
TCTTCTCAAATGGTACTACGCACAATTTATTGAGAAGAACGGTACTGGATTAGTGTTTAAGCCTCTTTTCTTTGAATTCCCTGAAGAGACTACACTATACGAGGATGACAGCAAAGATTATCTTGATAGACTCGTAATTCTCGGAAACAGTCTCTTGGTCGTACCAGTATATAACCAACATACTACTAAGGAAGTGACAACCTATTTCCCAAGAGGGACATGGTACGATCTTTTCACAGGAGCAATAATGCATAAAGATGCCAGCAAACCCGCTGAAATGCCTGTTCCATGCCAACTTGGAAATTATATTCCGGCTTTCCTTCGAGGCGGAAAGATCATACAGATGCAGGACGTGCATGGTGTTCAATGGTCTAAAGACTTGGGCCCTGCAAACGATTTTATCATCGGATTCAAAGAAGTTGAAGTTAACAAATTCGAAGCCGAGGGATTCACTTTAGGATTAGGAAATTATAGCTCAGATGAAGATGTGACCAAACACTGCATTGAAAAGAACTGTGTACTTGACATCACCGCTTACGCTTCAAAGGTTTCGAACGGTATCAGGATATTCATGGCATTCAAGGCACGTTCGGATGGAAGCCACATACAGAATGTTGAAATTTCGTCAGTGAAACTTTATGGACTGAAAGATATGATAACTGCACTGGGAAAAACACACTTAGAAGCGGCTGTTAGAGGTGCAAAGAGAAATGAGAAAGGCCAGCCAATGATCGCGAGCGTTGAGGTCTTGAATGGAGGAGAATCGGTGACTCTGAAAGATCTGAGCCAGAAGGCAAGCAGTGGATTTACATTACAAATTCTCTTAGAATAAGCCATCTGTGATGAGTATATGAAGCTAAGAAATTAGAATTGAAATTTCTTAAGATCTATTGTCATCATTCGCTATTTCATAACCCTAAAAAATGACTTATAAAACTGACAAAACCACATTAAATCCGTGCAATTCATCCACCAGATTTGGCAATACAGTTTCCATGAGCGATTCTGGCTCCAATTTGGCCATCAAAATATTCAACCCTGTTTCTCTTAATTAATTTTAACACTCTAGAGGATACAAAAGCAGATTTGGCTTTTTGATGCGAAATTCGTTGGAAGGGTACGATTTGAGGGACAAAATAAAACTGTTCATGAAACGATAAGTACCTCTTACAACTCTTTTAATTTTGATTGGCTGAAGCTGAGATTAATTAAGCATGCAAATATTATCTCCTTAATTTATATAACAAAGCTATTTGTCTGAGAATAAGCATGGAATCTTCCGTTAAGGAGACACCTTCCAATTTAAATGGAAGCTATCAAAACGAGCAAACAAATGGACAGCATGAAAGCGAAAATGACGATGAAGACTATGAATTTTTAAATACGATGAGTTAAAAATCTGTCTTTTCTATCAATGTAAATGCTAAACCTTTGTAGTCCTTGAAGATATTGCAAATCAATCCGAAATCGAAGAAGCAGTTGAAATGTATGGGAAGTTTATTCAAATTAACAAACCTTCGATGAATGTGACGACATTGTTTTATAAAATTACGCTTAATGCCAACAATAAATAGGTCATGAAAGAGGATTTGCAAAGACCTTTCAAACGCCTTGAAAGAAAGTATCCGCAGCACTTTGTAACAATGGCTCTAGAGCGAGTGTTGCATTTGGCAGAAATGTTGAGAAAAACAAATACGAATCAATTCTGCATCAAAGCTCTTTTTACGAGCTTACAAGCGTTTTTAGTAGCAGCATTTCCCTCCTCTTTCATAACTTCACATTTCTCTTTAGAAGCAAAGAAATATTCCGGAAGAAGCATTACATATAGCAGCCAAGAGTTGGTTTCATGTCGATGCAAACAACTTGGACTGCTTCCTAGACACCTTTCAAATAAAAACTGTCATAAACAAAGAAGAGTAATGATACTTTACTCGATTTCTCCATAAATTGCTTCATTCTACAAAGGGTGCTACCAGTTCTCCAAGATTTGTTATGCGAGGAAAAATATTACGAATTTTGCAAGATGGTGAGCTATCTAGGGATTCATTCTAGTTTCCCTGATCTTGCAGATCGAGTAAAACAACTTGTTACCCAAGACAAGCTTCATGAAGCTGAAACCCTTGTTGCTGAGGTTCCTGAGCTGCAAATCGTAAACGCAACCTTTAACCAAGCTGATGATCTTGCAAAAAAAAGGCTCTCGTTAGAGAATTGGAAAATGACAAATATGACAGTCATGCAGCGAAGCTCATTGTTAGATATAACCTGAATCTTGAAGATTTTGCTGCGCTGAAAGAAAGGTTAGAAATGAAATGTTTAAAGTACTGGTCTTCAAAAGAAGAGTGGGCCAAGGCCGAAGAAAAATTTTGGCTCCACAAGACAATTCTGGGTTACTTTGTTGAGGACCTGTCTGTGAAAGAGAAAACTCAAGAAGTGGCACTGTCGATCATTCAAAGACATAACCTTTTGAAAGACGGTTATATCAAGAACAAAGAGGCGTTAGCGGCTATCCAGCCTTACTTTGTTGAAGGATGTGACCGAAAATCTTTTGTAGAGCAGCCCAATGGCCTTTTTACTAAAGATGCGTTTGCTCCAACTGAAGAGACGCTGGGAATCTCAGAGAGAGGAAACTTTATCAATTTACTCGATTACCAGCTTGAACTTGATAAGAGTGTGCTGTGGATAGAGGACATCAATTCAGAAAAATTTTTGTTGTCTCAGAAAGAGCTGAAAAAAGCTAGATTGATCGGCTTTGACGTCCAATATAAGACAAACTTTGCAAATCTTGGATCCCCAGGGATTGCTGTGCTTCAGTTAGCAACTCCAGAATTCGTTTTTGTTTTTGACTGTTTGAAACTGAGCGGAAAAGTTGGTTTTGGGTCTTTGCTAATTGATGTGTTGGGAGATCCTGCGATCATCATCGTAAGTCGTCTTCTTGTTTCGTATTGTTTCATTGACAATTTTAGATTGGGGATGCTTTGCTAGGGAAGCTGAGAGAATTAAAGGGAAGTGTTCTATTGGAACCCAAGGGAGAATTAGTAATTATTACTTTCACTTTAATAGAGACGGTACTAACATCTGTTTTATTTAGGAAGTACAAAGTTATTGCGACATCCAAGCGGTTTTCCAAGATCTCAACCAGTTAATTAAAAAACCTGATTTGACTACTGTGTTTGAAAAGACATTAGGTAATAATTGTCTTTTACGATTCACGACATCCAGAATTTTAACATTTCTTGTAGGGAAAAGATGGTCAAGTTTTGAGGAAATTTCAAACTGGTCACTCAGACCACTGCGACTCTCTCAAATTCATTTTAGTGCTGCAAGAGCTTTCCTCTTGGTCAAGCTCTATGAAACGTTTAGCTTGGCATATGAAAAGAAGAAGAATGTAATGATTCTGGAGTGAGAACTCTGTTTCACGCGCTTTCTTTTCTAGGGCCATAAGATTGAGAGCTATATTATTGAAAAAATTCTAGTCAAGGAAGGAATTCATGGTACTATTCAAACGGTAGGACAGAGCTTTCAAGCTGAAGAAAGCAAATTCGCTAACAGCAAAGAAGAGAGTAAGAGCCAACAAGATGAAGCTCCAATGTAATTTACTTTTACTGCAAACTGGTGCCTCAAGTGTCTTATTTAAAGGCTTCCGGGCATCTTCGGAAATTTCTTTAATTCTGAAGTACTACCGAGCACGAAGAAAAAAGTGGAAGACAAAAATAGTGGCAAAAAGCAGAAAAAAGAGAATTTGAAAGTCAATGTTTCAAAAAAAGAGACCAAATCAAACCAGCAAGAAAAAGAGCAAAAATGTGGAGAAGACGGCGTGGAGAAAGAAACTGATTCAAAAGTAAGCTACCAAGAGAAGCCTGGAGAGTTCACGTTTCTTCCAAAATATAAGCACGTGTTTTCAGATCCAAACAATATCAAATTTGTGATCGATAACATGGCGATTAGACTGGCAAAATATCTGAGAAGTTACGGATTGGATGCTGAAGTTCAAGCAGAAAAAGACACGGACAGTCTATTCGAGACTGCAAAAACCGAGAATCGTGTGATTATAACGAGAGATCAGAAAACATTTTGCAAGAGAGGCGGTTGGCCAATTTATTTACTACATAAGACAAACACTGAACAGCAGCTTCTTGAACTATTAGAATTCTTCAAAATAGACCGGACTAAGAAAGATCTTCTCTTAAGATGTGTAAAATGCAATTCAAATGAAATGACGACAGTGGGTATCGAAACTGTTAAGCCTTTACTTGAATGGCAGAATGAGAAAGACTATGAACTCTACAAGCCATTTTGGCAGTGCACGAAATGCAAGAAAGTCTATTGGAAAGGACAGACGGATCGAAAATCTCAGCAGCAAAGACTCGACGATTCCAAAGCTGCCAGTTAAATTGTGTTGATAATAAATCCTGATTGCTATTTGTTATTTCTCTGAATTATTGATAATAATCCCTATTTAACATCTCTTTTGAAATCAAATTTCAGTCTTCTTCTAATAAAAGTACCTTGAATCTGTAAAAACTAATGAAATAGTGTGTACGATATTCCAGATCAGATTCAATACAAATAGGCTTTTTCTGCTGCTGAGTGCCCGTTTATGAGAAGCACTCTGATTATGAGCATTATAAAACGACGTGCATTAATTTTTCATTGCTATCAAAGAGCTCACGAACTAAAATGTTGTTGACACAATCTCACTTATTAAATCGGTTTTTCTATTGAACAAATTCAAAAATTTTATAATTATTTTTTTCAGTGGTAGGTACAGTTTCATTTGTGTACTCTGATTTAACCCCGGTGTAATAAAGCTTTCTTTGGTTATGTGTATGGTAAAGATTTTAAGGAGGAAGAAATAACTGTAATGGTATCATGATCTGTGATGCTTAACAAAAACCAAAAACTCTCACTTCTAAATATGAAAGTATTAGCGTCTATTGCTAAGTAAAAAGATATCAAAAAACTGAAAATCTCTATAGTTAGGATGATACATTTCACTTGTGAATTAGGATAATTTCGAAAAACAAAATTGATGATGAAATTTGGAAATTTTACTACTTACTAAATGATAGTAAGATAAAAACACAGATTTTTGTATGCAATGTCATTCTGTGACAGATATATTTTCCAAGAAGTACATACTATCAGTTACACTTCAATACTAATACTCTTGTGTTGGGTTTAAAAACTAAAGCCTACTAATTTGAAATAAATTTCTAAACTAAATGTTTCCACTTATTTTGCAAATTCTCGCTAATTACATCTATGCAGGCTATTTCCATTTGTTTTATTCTTCTGCTCTATTTTAATTGGGAAGAAAGCGATAGTATTAACATTTAAACTGCTACTATCCAAAAAGCCATGAGAATTAATCGCTGGTTGATATTTACAGCATCAACGACATGTGATTTAGAGAGTTGCTAAAGTTTATATCAAAGGGAAAATAAAACTCTCATACTTCAATATGAATTTGGTAACTGGTATCTTGAGCAAGATTGTACATTCCTTCCCAAACTACTGCACTTCTTCATTTGTTTGATATAAAATCATTTTAATGACATTGACTACTTGCTTGGGCATCCAGCTTCAGAAGCGGAGAATTGTCTGTATCTATCGCAAACAAATATCAGTAACTAACTGTTACAAGTTACCATTTTCCTTGCTTGAACGATATTAATTTGTTTTCAAAGATTTTGCTCTTGCTTGAATAATTCTAATACTTAAATAACAAAGAGCATAATTTAAATACAAGAAGAGCCCCAAATGGTAAGTCCCCTTACTCACTCCAAACGAGGTTTCATCCTGCGATAGATCAGATTTATCCTCTTGATCAACCGCCAAGGCAAGACTAGACTGTCACGCTGGTATGTCCACTACGAGGAAATTGAAAAACAGAAACTCATCGCAGAGTTACACAGAAGAACCGTCGTCAGAAGCTCCAAGCACACCAACTTCATTGAAGTTTGCAACATTTTTCTCTGATTTGTCCTTACTTTCATCGCAGTTCAGAAACTACAAAGTAATTTACAGAAGATACGCTGGGCTCTTTTTCTTAATCTGTCTGGATATTTCAGATAACGAACTTGTGCATCTCGAGGTAGCTTTTTCTGCTCTAATCCACGTGATTTTAACACCTATGACCTTTAGCTGATTCATCTCTTCGTCGAAGTGCTCGATCAATACTTCGGAAATGTTAATGAATTAGATATCGTCTTTAATTTCCATAAGGTAAATATGAGCAGGCTGGAGCAGAGTAATCAGCTTTTTTATCTACCTCCTAGGTCTACGGAATCTTAGACGAGATGATCATTGGTGGAGAGGTCATGGAAACTTCAAAAAGCATTATACTTGGTAATTTGAATGCTTTTTTCATAGGTCTCATAGATTTTTGCACTAGGCGCGCTGAGAAATACAGAAATATTAGACTAATCCATATTTTATTTTAACAAGCATTAGTTCTCTCATTACGAAAAAGAGATCGTACTATCTTGTATTGAAAGTTAATCATTCATTTTACCAATGCATGCGTTGTGATCATAAATTCCATACATAGAAACCGAGTTCATTGGATTTAAATAAAAGCATCTCTAACAATTCAAATGCTTGTAGCTTTCAAAAGTAAGCTCCAATTACAATATACAATAGTTTCGAGATTTAAAGACTAAATTCGAGCACGAAATATTCAAGATCCATACTATTGCTATCCACTCGAATTCACTCAAGAACTCTCAGTATAACTGGTAGATTTTATTTTTACTAAATTGAGGAGTTGATCCCGACCTAGCCGTTGGAGTAGTTGTTCAACTGAGCGATCAGGGTCATTTCCAGCGTCATAGTTATTTTCAGCTCTTATTAGCAAGATATCCCTCTCTGGAGGTATGTCGTTTGGAAGGTAAACACGTTTTGGGGTTCGATGTCTCTCAGCGTCTATTAGCTTATGGTATCCAAGTCTATCAGCTAGTACACTTTCATCAGCAGCTGCATTTCGATAAGCTGAGAAATCTTCGTAATTTCTTAGAGCTGCAGATGGAGAACTTACGTCTTGATAATCATTCTGCGCAGCAAAACGAATTATGCGTTTATTTTCAATCGGAAAGCCACGCCCTTCTTGATCAGGATAATAAATTGATTTTTTTAAGGCTGATGACGCCTTTGGAGTTGCGACTTCGGAGGATCTCAATTCTATTTTGGGCATAAAATGCTTTGAGCTACTCTGGAAGGCCTTGATATGTCGAGGAGACTGTGATACTTCCTGCGAAAAATTAGAAAGTATAGGGGATCTCGGTTTAGGAGAAAATGCTCGATGGAAAGCTCTTTCGTCGCTGAATTTCCTAGTCGGCCTTTCAAAAAATAAGGTATCTTCTTGGCTCACCTTCAGTCTCTCGCCTTCACTATCTTCATCAGATTCGTTTTGAACTAACTCTTTGATAAACCCGAAAACACTTCTTGTCTTCTTCGCGATCGCAGATTGAATGCTTTTTCGTGGCTTCGCGATTAATTTTTGGTCAGCTCTCACATCAGATGGAGTTGAACACTTGTTCATTTTTCGAGCAATGGAAGTGATATTATTATGAGGGTAATACATGCTAAAATTGCAGACGCTGTCGATTTCCAGTGAGATTTCGTCACTATAATATCCTTCTACTAAAGGAATTTTTGTTGGTGAAGTACTTGGATTTTTGAATCTCTGAAGCATATTTATTTGTTCCCTTGCGTCATCCACTACAAACAGAAAATCGCGAGTTCCAAGTCCAGCCACAAGTTCGTTTTTGTCAAGATGCGATTTACTTGAGAGATGTCTTGTTACTTTATCACGGTAATCAAGCTTGCTGAGGCTATTAGCAGCCATTGACTGGTCATTTTCGAAGATTTCTGTGGTTCCTTTCTCTTGAAAGTGACGCGCTGCATCAACAAGATGCTGATAACTAGCATTCTCATTTAGGCTTCTTCTGGTCAACTTTCTTTTGAAGTTCTTTGCAAACAGCACTTTTAATTGACGCTGTTGCTGAATGAATGACTCTCTGTCCGCGGTAAAATGCAATTCAGGACATAAACCAGAAGTATGGTCTTTTTCTCCGCAAGTGAAGCATGCGAGATCGAGGTCTTGATATTTATTTTCTAACAGGATTCTATCCTTGATAAAGCAAAACTTCTCCCGATCTGTCTGAAATTCTTCGAGGAGGTCTATAAATAAATGTCGTGGAATGAAAAATATCGCACAAAAATCTGACGCTCGGACGTCTGCGGTTCGTTTCATGCCTGTAAAGAATGAGATCTCTCCAAAACATCGCCCTTTGTGAAGGACTTCATACAGGCTCTGGGAGTAATGATTATACACTTCCACGGAACCTTGAGATATAAAAAATATTGCGTTGCTATCAGCGAAATCTTCTCTAATGATGATCTCGCCAGGAGAAGAAATGAGTTCTTTCATAATAAAGGTGGTTTTTAAAAGGAGCTGCCTTGAGAAATTATCCGTCAATATCTTGCAAGCCATTAGCACTTTTCCGTTGATATCCACCGTAATGTCATTTCTGAGTTGATCTGAAAGAAGATTCAATAGAGAGTCTTCATTCATTTGGGCGGCGTTCCGGTAGTCAAGCGTATATTCCAGGTATCTTTTTACCCTTATCTTTATTTCATTGGAAACTCGCTTCTTGGTCATATAATGGTTAAGCGTGGTCATCGTCTGTCTATAAATGATCTTGTTATGACCCATTTCTAACATGAGAGCATTCACCATATTCATGGAATACCCAAAGACCACACTGGCCATCAACATGGCGACCATGCAAACAATTTTCTCTGAGATTGTAACAGGCACTATATCTCCATAGCCTACAGTAAGCATTGTTGTTGTTGCCCAATATATTGAAGAGACGTAGCGATTAGCAACGTTATTTTCGTGAATGCCGTACCGCGAAAGCCAAGTGTCAGGTTCATTGTCTTCATCTATCAAGGCAACAAGATGCCAAAGACATGCGGCCCAATGCCCACAAAACAAGATAATGATCGCTAGCTTGAAAAATCCAAATATCCCGTTAAGGGACCGAGAAATATGGATATAATGCTCTAACTTTGACAGAATACGGCTTAATTTAAAAATGCGAATGAGGCGGATTGCTCGAGCAATACAAATAAATTTTCTCACTCGATCATCATCGTCATCATCAGTCGTCAGGAATATGCTCACGTCTTCGTTGACTCCTTCAATGAACCAATGAATTGGAACGGTTGCTACAAGATCCAGCCAAAACAATCTTCTCAAATAATGACGAGCAATTCTACCACGGTCCTTGACGAGATTGCCTTTCGAATAATACCCAGTGTTGAATGAAAGCAGCATATCGACAATAAAGAAACTGTCGATCACATAAGAGATGGTGGTGAGCGCATCGACGCTATTCACATAAAATGACAGATTGAACGGGATTAATATCATCTCATAGAGGATAAATATCATCGTGACAATATCCCAAATTAAGCGGAACGTTCCATCGGGTTCGAAAGGACTTTTTAGAGTTGGAAAGAGCTCTTTCATCGTTTCTGCAAACAAGAAGACCCATTTCTTCACAGTGAGTGCATGCTTATAACTCGGATCATTGTATTGCTTAAGTGCTAATTTAGAGCGGGCTTTACTGCAGGCATGGGTGAGCGTTGTGACTTTTTTCCTACCCTTGAATTTAGATTTAGCTTCCGATCGCGTTGCCTTTTCTTTATAGATTCCCTCAAACTGCAGATTTGTCATATCGTTTACGAGTTGAAGCTTTTTGTGATTAAGTGGCATATCTTTTCTTACTTTTTCTTGAATGATCTCCATAAACTGTCTCCGATTGAAAAATTTTTGCAAGCCTTTAAACTCCTTATGTGTCTTTGACTTTTTTTCTAGTATCTGCCTCAACCTGGCTTTCCCTGGAAATGGGCTGGCTGCTGCTTTTCCCTCTTTAAGTAATCCTCTTCCATTGGATGAAATTTGTTTCTCCGACTGAGGGTTGTGAAAGACAAGCTCCAACTGATTTTTTGAAAAGTTTCTACTTTTTAACCCATCATCCTGAAAGTCAATTTTAATTGGGCTCGCGATGTCATCAAAAATCTGGCTTTGTGAATTCTTTTGTTTCATGATCATAGAACCTAATTCTGAATATAAGTCTTCATAATACTTTACTCTGTCCGGAGAGTTTTGTTTTTTAGATTCACTCCTCCTTATATTTTCACTGTGTTTTCTGTTTCGCTGACGGCGGGCATCTGATCGATCCACATCAAGCGAAGTAGTCTCCTTGCGAGCTTTCTTTAAGTACAGCGGGCTTAATGGTAGATCGTCAATCTTGGCAGTATAAGAGCGGGCTGAAAATTCAGAAACGGACGGCGTTTTAGGTTTTGCATTATCTGCAACTGGGATGAACTCGGACATCTGCTTCATGCTTTTGTTATCGTTTAAGTAAATAATTTGGTTTTGAGATGAATCAAGGATAGAAACACGATTTTCGCGCGGAGTTTCGGCTTCGGGTTTGTCTCCTGTTATCTCTATTTGTGAGAAGGTCAACAAATTTGCTCCAGTATCTCGGTTCCTCCTGGGTTGATGAGGAGGATCATCAGATACCTTGTTCATTTTCGAGCAGTGAGAATTGGAAAAACCGAAAGCTCTACACTTTTATTTAAAATAAACAATTAAACGGTACGAAGTCATCACCATCAATTAATCAACAGAGAAAATGAAATGTTGATTCTTCTCAAGAGAGAATAAGCGAACTACTAGTATAGAAAAATTAGAATCTGACAGAAGGACCAAAGTTTTTTGAAGCGACTGTTCTAAACTCGATAAGGTTTGCAATGCAGAATTCTGATTGAAAATTGAATTTATCTCAAATTTGTGCCTCGGCGAATCTCCTTAATCCTCTTTGGTGCATTAATCTTGCAATATACGAATGCGTTTGTGGGACCAGTCTGAATAACACCCTTACAATCTAAATGCATTGAAGAGGAGTTGTAAAACTGATTAAAGGCACAGAACTTGGATTGGAAAATTTTAAGCAAGATCCTTTAGGAGAGTTCCTTCTCTTGTAAGGTATTCAAATTGCTTTCTTTTTTACCTCATTAAAGTCTCTAAAACTTTACCAATTTGGATGCCCAATCCTTTCATGATACATGTAGTGAGACCAATAATTGTTTTCACTTATAACAGCAGTTCGCTCTCTTCAGTTTTCTGGAATTAGAGTTTCATTCAGCGGATGATTTTGATATTGAATTTCTCACCATCTTTAAAACTTGAAGAAAAAATTTATCGAAAAAATCACGATATTTATTTTCGATTCTTCGCTGGTTAAATTCATTCGTTCCTGATAGTTCTACATTAAACGTAAAATTTTTTAGCAAACGTAATCAAAATGGGAAGCTCTGGTGTTACAGTCGGAACAATTGTGTTTGCAATCATCGGAATTGTCGCGCTCGTTGTCGTAACTTCTGTTGTAAGTTCACGAGGTGCCACTAAACTGGAAAGATACGAAAATCGAAAGTAAAATATTGTTATCTTTTTCTAGTTGAATTCACCATCCTTTTCATATAGTACCGCATTCACTGTGACTGCGATATCAGTAGTATGCCTCTATTTGACTTGGATTTCTGCATATATGCATCAACTGTATCCCTTGATCACACCAATTCCTGAGAGTGCACATTGATAGCGCTTGACTGAGAGAATTTGTTTTATATACACATCATCTACGTTGCAAGTTTGGTTTTATTCACTAGATCTGCTTCATTATAAGATGGAAGAGTTTTATAACATATTAGAAATCACAAAACATAATTTCAATAGGAGTTTGAGTATGTAGTTAGTTTTCCGAAATTTACTATGATAAATAAAGTTAGAATACCTAGGTCAGTTGAGACAAGAAACGGGGAGGTCTAAATGAGTAGAGAGGTAGGTTACTTATTTTCTGAGTAGCTATGTGAATCTATTACTAAAAAAAAAATGTGTAACCTTGTGTGAGTGGAAAAGTAGAGTGTAATTTTGAATTTGTTCCTCACTTAATAGATTCACTTTTTATGCTGCAACGAAATAACCAACTCTGGTGGATGAGGGAACATTAACCATTCACAAATTATAGGATTTAACAGATAAACTTATTAATGCACGCAGATATTCAAATTTAATGGTTCCTTATATAGGTCTGGAAATATTACAAGCTCCTAATTTTCAATCAACGGATAACTTTCTAAATGAATTAAGTCTGACAGTGGAAAGCTGGTCCTTTAGTTGATCCTGCAGTATGATCTTTCATCCATTTTAAGTCAGTTTTATCAATTGGGAAAGCTTTTGTTTCGAAAAAAATAACAGTTATTGTGATGATTAACAATGATTAGCTCTTACATAGTGCCCTTGACCAGACCAAACCGCTGAGAGATCCAAGTGAGCGTGAAACAGCAAAGATCACAGGGAAGAAATCTTCCTCCTTAAGCCCGTAGCAATGGAATAAGATTCCACTAAGCACATCGACGTTCGGGTATGGATTTTTCACCTTCCCAGAGCTCTCCAAAATGTTAGGGACTATTTGCATTAGCTTATTAGAAATGTTATATAAAGGATAATCTTTGAGTTTATCCTCAGCAAATATCTGAAAATGAACTAAGCGAGGATCAACACTAGTTAATATAGGATGTCCATAGCCAGGAATCTCTTTGCCTTGAGCAAGTTCTTTTGCTACGTACTTTTTGATAGCCTCATCGGATGGTGTGTCCCCAAGTTCATTCTAGTGAGAAACATCGGATTAGATCAATCTACAAACATCTTATAATACATGTAATTTGAGAACCCATTTCAAGGCTCGTTTGTTATTGAGGCCCTGAATGGAGTCACAAAGGCTATTTATCCCAGCAGAGTACGCGAGATATGGATCTGATAATGCAGCACTCTCAAGATTAGTTGGATTTTCACTCACACTCCCACATCCGTGATCGCTGATTATCATATTAACAAATATGAAAAACTACTTAAAGGTGTTTTAAAACCAAAATTACCTATGTAGAGTTAGATAGCTTCTCATTGCTTCGTAGAATTCGAATCTCTCAAATCCCATCATATGAGCAAAGTTTGCTCCCCAATCAAGGCGTTTATTAGCATTAATAATTTTTTTGTTCTGAAATGGTAGAAAAAGGTTTAAATTTGGAGCTAGCAAAAAACTAATAATTACTTTGTAAGTGTTTCTATAAATAAGCGCAGCGATCCTAGGCAATTTAGCAATAATATCGATCACGTCATCATATGTAGACTTCCAGTATTTATCTTTGGGTACATCTTCGCTGTACGCTTTTTTAAATTGACTGTTTGGTTGGAGACATAACAGAGCAATTGATAGTTGTGCCATTGGATGGAGATCAGAAGAAAGATCGCTGAGATATTTTTCAATTCCACCAGGAATTTCTGTCCGCTCAAGTAACTCTGCAGATAAGTCTTGAACTTCATTCTCTTTGGGAAGCTCACCAGTCATCAGAAGCCACAACATCGCTTCAGGAAGTGGTTGGTTTCCTTCAGGCGCCTTTTGAAGTTTTTCGAGAACATCAGAGACAGTATATCCCCTATATGTAACACCCTACAATAATCAGACAAAGTTGCTTTGGACTCTTTAGTAATATTATTACTTTTTCGGGATCAATGGCAGAGCATTCCCAAAAGAGGCCACTCACGCCTTTAAGACCCTCAAGTATCTGGTCGTCTGCTACATGGAGTGCCTCTTCGTTTCCTAATTGTTGCTTTAGTTTCTTGAACTCTTGTTGTTTCGCAGGAATAATTTCCTTTAATTTATCCTTTAACAAAGAAAATCGTGCGAGTGGTTTTCCTTGTAAGAGGCTCTGCAAAGCAATTAGAGAGGATAAAGCATGATAAAGAGTTATAATATGCTTCGCAAATGCTCTAGCTATCATTTTAAATTTTTTTTCGCAAATCTAATTTCCGGTTAATTCTGGAGCTGATGAACATCTTCGATTCCACTTCGAAAAAAGATTTATTCCTTTGATGGTTTTTTTTATTATTTTATTATCAGCAACGAATATGCCTTTATACAGTAGTGGCTGTCAACTTCATTAGAAAACGAGTCACTTTTATCAATTTGTAACTTCTTCAATCGATATTTGCATTTTTTTTAGAGAGACCTCTTAACTATATTCACAGCCGCTTGAGAAGTTATAAGCACCCAAAATAGCAGTTCTAATCTTTGGTTGCCTATAATTAGTGCTGGAGACCCAAAATAAGTCAATGTTCTGAACCAGTGGTTCCATCTTATTTGCAATATTGTCTCACATACTTAAAGATGTATCACATAATAATGGCTGACACCGCTTTCATGGCTGGACTGAAAGTAAACTGGTTAAAAGGAACAGAATAAAGATGAAGCTACTATTATTTCATTGATTGGGTAAGTTTGAGAAAACACTGCTGTTACTTTCTTCAAAGAAGATTATTTGATTCTGGCTTCACGAAAATTATTGTATTGCTGTTGAGTTGTTTGCCGTAGGAAGTTCTTAAATTGAAAGTAAGAAGAAGTAATAACTAATAATTAGCTCTAACCTTTAGCATATGGTCATGAATGATATTAGTCTTAAGATTTCTCTCTTAGCTTTTGTGTCACTGAATTAGTTTGATTCCTAGTTGAAAACTCTTCAAAGGAATAACAGCAAAATCCTCATACCCAAAGAACTTTTGGGTAGCATTTTCTAACTACTTCGGGTCGTATTAAGCAAAACGTACAGTCTCCGAGGTCAGCCAGAATTTCTCCTTTTTTGTACTTTACAAGTTTAATTCTAAATGGACCCATGATTCGACCAATATATTCAATAACTTTAATATCGCAATTGATAAAAACATGGGACAGCTTATGCCTAATGAATTCAAAAACCGCCATTTTCTCCACAACTACAAATTTTTCGAGAACAAATTGAATATATACTTCCCAGGCTCTGACCATCCGCTCGTTTTCGAAATCTATAATCGGGGCAAACCGTATCAATTTTTTACTCAAGAATCGATTTCTCTCCCAAATGGTTCTATCTACCTAATTGGTGGCCGGGTTCTCACAGAAAAGACTTCAAAACTCAATGAAGACATAATTGAATCTGTGAACCAGGAGATAAACCGTCCTTCACACACACTGGCTGCCACAGCTGAAGTTGTCAAAATCAATTTAAACAAACACAAAAATATGAAAATTGAATTATCAAAGAGCAAGTCTCGTCCCCCATTGCCAGAGCCTCGCAATGGGCACCTGCTAATATACTCTGCGCCTTTTATTTATGTGATTGGAGGTAAAATAGATGAGATTACTCCTACAAGCTCATGTTTGCGATTCCATTTGAAAAAATTGACCTGGAGCCCGATCGCTGATCTTGACTTTGATGCAATGAATGTTTCAAACCTGAGTGGACTTGCAATTACCCCTCAGAAGCCTTCAGAGTCAAGTAAATACCTTTATATTTTCAATTCGACCTCAGAGAAATTGCCAAGTATATCCCAATATGATATTGAACTCGACAGATGGACCCAGCTGGTTATTGCAAATACAAATAGAGACTTGAATATTCCTTCTAGCATCAACCTTTCTGTATATCAGATCGGCGCAGAAACATTGTTAATTTTGAGTGGAAACCATATCAATGGAGAGGAGCAGCGGGAAGGGTATTCCTATGTATTTAATTTGAAATCCCAAAAGATCAGGAAATTCAAAATGGAGAAGAACCTTGATTTTATGTTGACAGATAAGCAAGGTGTCAGGTGTTACAGGAATACTCAAAGGGTATTTTTAAATTTTGGGGAGAATTACGCGTTGTACTACCACACAGGAATTGAGGAATTAATTTCAGTTCAGTTGAATTATCAAAGAGCAAATAGGTCCGGATTCGGGTTTGGCTGCTGTTCGAAGAGGTCTTAGTAAAATTTAAGTTAAAATTACCCTTTTGTGCTCGGCTTCCATAGTTATTTCTATACAATACGTTTGATTTATTATCAATATCAAAGCATGGTCAGTATATCTTATCAATTACAGTTAAATGATCCTTCCTAAAGCTGTATCCAAGCTGGAAATAGTGCAACCAGATAGATCTCATGAAATATATAGATAGATATCAAACAAAACACTGAAAATTAGTTGCAGGTGAGTTTTTCCTTAGCGATGCTAATTTGGGCAATATGAACAGAATAATACAGAAGAGTGGCTTTTCAAAGGGATATGTCTGAGTTTATTTTATAAATTACGCGCTCAATCAAAAAAAAACATTCGAAAAAAACATCACTTGAAAGAGTGAAAAATATTTCCATTTATTCCGTTTGATTCTTTCTAATTATCAACATTTTATTAGCTGGATCATACTTCGTTGGCTTCCCAAAGAATTACTTTTGGGTTTCTTCCAACAAGGTTTTTATTTTGTTACCGCTGATCAACCAGAGCAGCAAAATTTAGAGAGCCAATCTGGGAAAATTGCTGATGATCGTTTCTTTATTCGAGGCTGGTTGCATCTCGTTGATTCGATAGGGTTTAGTTTATTATTCTCAATGGAAGAATTCTTTAAAATTTCTGCAGCGATACAGTAGAAAAGGGTCCTGACGTTAGTTCCATCTCTTGCGCTTGTTTCAAAAAATTCCATTCCGTAACAATCGGCTAATTCTTGTCCTTCATCATAGGAGACAGTTCGGTCGTCAACGTCGCTTTTGGTTGCAACCAAGAAGACGCAAGCTTTATCACTCATGAGTTTTTTGGCCTGCGCTATCCAGTTTACCACGTTTGTAAACGAATCGCGATCGTTGCATGAATACATAAACACTATTCCCATCGCACTGGCGTAATACGATTTTGTAATCGATGCGAACCTCTCCTGGCACGAAGTATCCCAAATTTGTAATTTAATTCGTTTGTTCTGCAGCTCAATTGTCTTCATCTTGAAATCTATTCCTAATTCGAAAACATATAACCTTCTACCAGCAAAGGATTAGTACCGATTGTGGTTAAGTATTGAGAGACGAAATTATTTTCGCAAAATCTTAAAGTCAAACAAGTTTTTCCAACTCCAGAATCTCCGAGTACGAGTATCTTTACAGCGGAGTCGTATCCATTCTTATATTCAGTTTGGGGGAGCAGTAGTGATGACATGGTCCTTTTTCAGCACGTTTTTCTCAGGGCCTCTTAAATAAGGGGTTGATCGTTAAATTTGAGCTAGTATTTGATTATAATTACTGATCGAACTTAAATATGCGATTTTGACTACGTGATTCCAATAAAATGCAGGCTGGCCTAGTATCTAATGTCGAATGTCAGTTGCTTGTCTCATTACATCATTGGGAGAGAGCTTTCATGAGTCAGAATTATCAGGGGGGTTGCTGCTCTTCTATAGGAATCTATGTTAATTTCGAAAAGAGAACCAAATGTTCAAAGAAAAAGATGTTGATGTTTATATCTAGTTCCAGAAAGGATCAATCCGATGGATTGCTCAGCTGAAGCGCACCGTTGCCTCGTTTCTGATGTGTATAACTAGGTCTAATATTTAAACTTTTGCCAGATCGAAGACATCCGAAATGCTGATTTTACTGAAGCTGAGAATAATAATTAGGAATATACGATGCTTCTGTATTTGACTCAAAGAGTTTCGGATTCTTTATTGAGGCAAACGGATTTGACGTTTTATGATCATTCACACTCTACGTGTGTAAACTTGAGAGCAAGTGTCTGAATCCTTTCCTCTAGTCAATGAAAATTGAACTCATTGAAATATGGAATTGCACTCGCAAGTAGAGAGTGACTTCCGATTTCATTCTCCTTTATGTCCCATGGGAACCCAAAGAAACATACTTCTCAGAAAGATTTATAGTTGTAGTAAAAATACCCCAGCAATGCCATTCTCTTTTGCTTCCGAAATGGCGTAAATCCGAAACAGTTGAGATAATTGATCGAAGGGTAAAAAAGAGCGAATTAAATTACGGTGGAAAGAATAAGCTCCTTTGCCAGAGACTATAACTAATTTAATCGATTCTCAACTAGATATAGGCACTCTGTTTTGCGAGATCCAAAAATAAAATATCGACTGATAGAACACGATTTATGCCAAAACCAACATTTAAGTGTTTATGCGTATCATTTTTTCATTTTAACATCTTTCTTTTAGCCATATACAATGAAATAGCAAAAGTTTATTTATATGAAAGAGAGAACCTACAAGTGCATCATATCGTTTGTTTATATGAACAGGGGTCATTTTCTAAGTCACAATTATCATTTTTGTTTTTGTATTCTCTCCAGAGCTCATTCTCCTCAACGCGATGAGCTTTATCGGTCATCAAAATTCCATTCAAGTGATCGAATTCATGCTGAAAAATCTAATATAGACGTATTGATGGTTGTAAAAGTTATTTATATTACTGCAGCTGCGAAATCTGACCATTCTTCTCGCAATCGTTTGCCTTCGAAATTTTGATATTCAATCAAGACATGCTTGTATCTGTTCACGTAGCATACGTATCTATAATAAGAAATAAGTTTAGAAAAAGAATCGTAGTAGTGATCACTCTGGAATGCTCAGGCAGCCTTCTGGCATTTCAAAAACTTCACTTGAAAAATCAATGATTCTCGGGTTTATCACAACTCTAAGCTTCCTATAAGGATTTTTATCGGTCGCGAGTTTCTGGTCCGACCAGATGAAAAATCGTTTTTTGATTCCTAATCATTGTCAAAATAAGCTCTCCTTTCCAATTTAAGGTATTGACCAGCTTGTATTGATGACACAGCAACTGACTTTCTCTTCCAAGGACCGCCATGATATCTCTTTTCAAGAAAAATGACCAATTAGAGAGGTTAATCAGAGCAGCAAGCTACCAGAGTGTCCATGAGAGTATAAATTTCCTCTGCAACATCATCTTTTAATGGAAACCGTATTTCCTCTTTAACAATCGTTCTCAGTTCTGGTAGAGATCATCAGAATAAGATTAGCTTAATGAAATAACCTTTTGCATTGGAGCCCAGAATTTTGAAAATTTCCTTAGACATTTTGCCTTAAATAAAATTATATCAGACAGGTACTTGGCGTATATATTTCGATTTGGTTCCAGTCGCAAAGAGCTGAACGCAGAAAATTGAGCTGAAGTGAGGAAATAGGATTGTCATTAATATTTTAATGAACTACGATATTAAATTCCCACTGCCCGTTGTCAAAATACTTGTCGGCGCTTTCAAGAAAAAAGATAAGAAAAAGATGCTTAAGTCAATAGACTCTTTTTTTAAGAAAGCTCCTTAAAGACCAAATTATATTTAATTTTCGTTTTCTGTCTAAAGAGAGGCACCATCTCAGGCAACATAATGCACTTTATGGTATGTGAAACGTTAATATCTTAGAAACAATAGCTGTTCATTGATAACCTTCAGGAACCGATTTTGCATTTGTGATGAAGTTCATAAACGAGGCAGCTCCGACCCTAAATGTACAATCAAGTGTTGCTTTGCTAATGGCTAATTAATCTCATTCGAAGTCAAGTCAGTTCCAGAAAAATCGACACATGCGGAAATCGGCTTCCGTAATCTTAATGCATCTGAAGGATAATTTGAGATCAAACTTCAGGCTGAGATTTGGCACTAAAAAGGTCGTTACCCTTTTCTGATAAAATGAATTCTGCGAACTTGAATGAATCAAAATACATTTAATTCTTATTTTTATTTTAGTCTTTATTTTTGCGCGATAGTAAGCAAAGGCATGGGCAACTCATCCTCTAAAAAAGTGGATATCAAAGCTTTGACATCTGAATTAACCTTCGTTTCGAAAAGAGACGACCCTCGCTATGGACAGATCTCCTTGTATGAGAATGTCACTACGAAAGAGATTGTCGCCTACAAAGAAATATTATCCAAATCAACCTTTGAATTCAAGAGGGATGTCGAAATACTCACAGCAAGATGCGTAGAAGAAAAAGATACCGAATCTCAGAATCAAGACCCAATCGACACCAAAAACCTTGTCAAAATAATTGGTTTTGCCACTCAAACTCAAGACGACATCTGCTCTGCCTTCTATAAGATAGCTATAGTCGTAGAGCATCTAGATAAAGATCTCGAAAACGATATCATTCAACGTAGTGGTGCGAACGAATTCTACACAGAAGAACAACTATGGCTCTTGATGGAGAGTTTAGTTTCCGCGCTTTGGGCCTTACAACAAAAGAATAATACTTTGGGTGATCTGAAGCCAAGAGACATTCTCATTACAAGCGCTGGCATATATAAGCTGGCTGATCCGACACTTATGAGCAGCCATTCGCTTCCTGGATACAATCAAAAGCTTGTAGGGCTAAGTGAAGCGTATCCTTACCTCTCACCTGCACTGTTAAAAAGCCTGGAGGCTCAAGAGCTTCATCCTAAGCATGACCCGTTCAAATCTGAGATCTTCGCGGCGGGATTGACGTTGCTGCATACAGCTAGCTTGAAGGGCTGTGAAGAGTTCTATAATTGGGAAGATAATAGTTTCAGTGTTGAGCTTCTTAATAAGCGATTGTCTTCGCTTTCTGATCGTTATTCAAAGAAACTTCTCAGTTTGATTAAAAAAATGACAATATTGGATGAGGAGAATAGACCCACTGCGATACAAGTCATTGAAGAATTGAAACAGATTAATTGGAGACAAAACTACAATGCTTTCGAAAAAGGCAATTCTCTCGTTTTCGAAGAAGAGGTTGTCATGACTTTTCAAGACAAAGGTGGGAATGCTCAAGGTGTGGATGTAGTCCCTCAGAAGAAACCCCACAAGAAAGAAGGTGTTAAAAGCACGCTTCGAGAAGAAGACGCGACGACTGAGAAGTTAGGATCTGGAGAGGGAGAAAATAAAGCTCAGAACCCTATGGAGGATGGCCAAAAACCAATCGTTCGCGTCGAGGAACAACAAAACGTGAGTCGAGAACCACCTAACGACGCTAGCAAAATTTTGAGTGACTATCGAAGCAAGTATCCACATTATTCCGTAAGCGCCGGTACAAATCCTAGCGAGAACAGTGCTAAAAAGGATGGGGATACTCCGTCAGGTTTGGTGGACGCAGGAGCTAATGAAAATGCAGTTGTAAGTGATAAGAAAGCTACTAATTATGTTTCCCCTTATACTACTTCTACATATGTAAGCAATTATAAGCCAGCAAACCAAGGAACCACTGGTACTACTACAGGGTCTTATTCTCCCTATAGTAGCAAGTATCTAGCGAAATACCAGCCGTTGAAAACCCAAGACAGCTCTTCTAATCCAAACTTTTCTAACGCTCAGCCTCAACAAACTTCTTCAAATGCTGGCAAAACAGAAGAGAAAACTGCTGCTCCATCGAATCAACCAAATGAGTTCGCTTCGAGTTATGTTTACAAACCGAATGCGGAAGTTGATAAGATACTCCAAGAACTCAAAAAGAAAGGAGAAATACCCAGCGTTTCAGGAAACTCTACTGATAAAACTGCGAATCCTTCTTATCTATATGAGCCTGATCCGGTTGTTAAAGCCATCGTTACTCAATATCGAGTGGAGCCAACTGACCCTCGTCGTAGCGCTCAAAGCTATCAAAAATCTCCTGAGTACTTCGAGCTTGTGACGGAAACTTATGCTGATGGGAGTGTTTATGAAGGTCAGAGACTTAACCTGAAAAGGCATGGGAGAGGGAAATTTTATTACTCTGATGGCGGAGTTTATGACGGTGATTGGTTTGAAGGCGCGATGCACGGTGTAGGAACTCTATTCTACGCTTCAGGTCAAATTGCATATCAAGGAGAATGGAATAACAACAAATTTGACGGGAGAGGTTCGGTCTACAATGAGAATCCTGCTAGACTCTACGGTGATTTCGATTACACTGATTTTGATAAACTTGGCGATCAGTGGGTCAAGTACGATGGAGAGTTCAAGTCGGACATAAAATATGGAGTCGGAAGTCTATTTTTGTCCAACGGAGATAGATTTGACGGTTACTTTATGGAAGATATGATCCATGGCAAAGGAGTGTACACATTTGCTGATGGCAGGAGAGTTAGTGGTGAATGGTATCACAATAGATTAATAGAAATGTAGAAGTCCTCCCAAACTATGGATAAAACTACATAAAGATTTGGTTGAACCTTATTTTGTTAAAGTTGGTGATAATATCCGTAAAAAAAAAGAAGCCCATCAATTATAAGGCTAAATACAAATCTTTCACTTAAATTTAGACATTTTTACAAAAATAAAAGAAGTTACCGAGTCATTAAGAAGTTCCATTGCAATGTATTATGAATTGAGATTGTAATGAGTCCATTATTGATGGTTAGGCAAAATTGGAAGAATTGTATTGCCTGCTAATAAAAAGTATTAGAAATGTGAAATAAAACTTAATGAGCATTTAATATAGTAAGTTGCTCCTCAATAAAAACTGATCCAAATATGATGTGTTGGTTTTGAGAGATGCTGCTAGTGCTCAGAGGCCCAGCAGCACCTTTTCTCAGCCTTTTATTACTATCATGCATTTCTATTTTCTGTTTTTATCTAGCAATATTGCCATGTTAGCCGGGAATATGGTGTATTTCCTAAAATAATTAAGATGGACGCTATGTTGCCTATTGTATCTTGGTAACTCCCCAAAATCATCAACGCATATGCTGTTCTTTTTCTACTTTCGAAATAACTGTTTATTTCGATCATTCATTTTCGAATTTATCGAATTTTTTGTTCTGGGAAGGATGGAGAATTTATTTACAGTAAAAGCTTGCTGTCTTTTTGAGGAAGGTCCAATCAGGAAAATTTTTTCTCTCAGTACAACAAAACGAAGAGCGATTGCTATCTGAATGTCAATAACTTTCAACTAGAGTCGGTGCCTTGGAGAGCGACTTCTTGAGCGAAAGATCAACCTAATGAATCTTTTGCTAACTGATAAATTCTGAATTTATTAGTGTAATTTACTGATTGTCAGTTTCACTGAATTCTTCGTACTTGACTTGCAATAGGATACATAGGCCCTAGTCTGAGAAAATTCAAGTCAAATGCACGTGAAGCACTTGGAGTCTTGTTTTTCCTATGAATTTTCGTCATTACTTCACGAGCTTCGAGAGGGTGTTTCTGTTGCATCCTCTACCACACTAATTTTTTTTCTAGAAATTTTGAAAAAATTCTTCTTTCACACTCTAACCCGCAACTCCTGAAAAAGCAAAATCAGCAGACACGCATATCAGTCGATCCAGTAAAATCAAGCCCTTATAACCGCAGGTCTGCTTGTACTTGATCACTATCAAATCAAATCACAACAAAAGTTTTAACACCAAATCAATTCTCACACAAATGTACGGAACCACTGGAAAGTTGATTATCAGACCTAACATGGCTGACCTCAAGACAGACAAAAGCTTTATCTTCAAAGCAGATCCATACTGCTGTTTCTTCCTTGGAGAGCATCAGATGCAGAAAACAATCCCTTGCCACAATGGAGGAAAGCATCCTCTCTGGAACGATGTACTCGAATTCGACAGAGAAAATGAAACCACCCTTAGTGTTCAAATTTGGGACAGGGATAGAATTACAAAGGATGATTTCATCTGTGCAGGCACCCTGGACATTAGCCAACTGCTCATCTCTGGAGTTCAATCCCATGCCATTGATCTCTACAATAAAGGAGTATTCATCGGCAAGCTCTTCATAGAGATGGAATGGCAGCCCATCATTGTCTCGAAAGCCACGCAAATGCAAATGCAAATGCCAATGGAAACGCAACAGAAAACGATAACGACGACTTCAACTATGACATCTGATAAGGTCCATGAAGAATGCGCTCATGATCATCTTCATAATCACAACAAGTTCTAGAAGAGTGCAATTTTGATAACTCTGTGTGGAATTATTCATAAAGAGTATAAGAATCAAGATATGTATGTATATAGTGTAACCGGTTTGCTTCATCGCCTCCTCCGTGCATAATTTATGTAGTAGCCAGAAAACTATTTCGAATAATTAATCCCATATCATCTGAAATCGAATTCTCAACTAAGTTTTTATCTCACAGTTGCGTTTGGGCTGGGTCCACTTTTTTAAACCAAACAAAATGAGAAATGGAAAATTACTAGTCTCAGAAGTGCACAATCGTGTGGAGATTGCTATATCGTCTTTGAACTAAAGCATTGCAATAACTTTTTAGGTCCTATTGATTCTCAAGGATGTTTACTGAAAAATATAGTTCCAAGAATATATTACTGAACTCTGTTCAAATCAATTTGTGTAGACAAAAGAAATCGCATGCATCAACCATCATCAGATATACCTCTCAAAAAAAAAAATGATTATTCGAATAAATGATCCATTGTCTTATCATGAGAACTCCAGACTAATGTCACATTCATAGAGGATAAAACTAGGAAACAGCTTTTAGAAAATTCCCCCGAAACATTCTTTTTGGCAGTAAACACAGAAATACAAATCGAAGTATTAGTCGATGCTTCATTTCAGTTGCTATTTTATTTCAGTCCATACAGTAGAGACGTGTCATTATATAGCCACATTTCAACGTTTTGTTTATTATTTAGTTCGCAAAAAAAAAAATCAACAATAGTGCCGAGTTACAACCAAAAATGTATGGACAATTAACCATCAGACCTCACTATGCAGATCTGAAGACAGACAAAAACTTTTTCTTCAAAGCAGATCCATACTGCGTGTTTATATTGGGAAATCAAGTATTGAAAACGACTCCTTGCAAAAAAGGAGGAAAAAATCCTATCTGGAATGATGTGATAATCTTCGAACGAACAACTGAAGAATCTCTCATAATTCAGCTCTGGGATCGGGACATAATTACAAAAGATGATTTCATTTGTGAAGGGTCCATTGAAATAAGCCCTATACCGAAAGCTGGAGTTCAATCCCATACCATAGATCTCTACAATAAAGGAGTGCTCATTGGAAAGCTATATATGGATATTGAATGGGATGCTAGCATAAAACCAATGCCTCTGACAACAAATGAAAAAGTCTCTGGTGAGTTTGTTCAACCTCAGCAGCAGACTCATATTCATAATAAGTTTTAAGAGGATACACTTGGGTAGATATCTGTGGATAGATATTCATTAAATTTTCATAAGATTATTAATATTCATATGCCTCATGTATCTACTATAGATGCTTAATTCTTCCTTTCATTAGAATTGCATTAATCATCATATACTCAGAGAATATTTATCGATTCATGAACCTCATAAATTCAGAAACAGATTTAGGAGAAAATTTATTATTAGACAGCATTTTCCAAACACAATCGAAAATGTTTTTTTCCTATGTTAATATACAATGTTTCAATATTAATGTGATTAGGCCAAGGCCCTCAGGGAGCCGCTATGTCAACCGAGTCAAATTTGGTGATGTTGTAAGAAATTTCATTGCAGTGGAAGAAATTTCCCTCAACCCTCCACAAAATGATATCTTTTAGCGCTGATTTTAAGCTTAAATTCATGATGTTCGGCCTCTAACAAACAAAATTCTTATTTTTTATCTATTCGTCAGCAAATCAAGATTATGGAGAATTCCAGAATGTCAATGTTCCAGATTATGTCAGTAAAAACAGTACATTCGAGATATATATAATTCTCATTTGAGCTTCCTAAAATAATCTAAATAGAACCAAACACAACATTAGCTTCTCAAGCAATCGCCTCTCCACAAAAAATGTCAGATACTGGAAGAATATGCATTAGGGCTAACTCAGCTGAACTGAAAAAGGACAAGAACATTATCTTCAAGGCGGACCCATATTGCGTCTTTTATTTCGGAAACCAGGTCCTGAAAACGCAGCCTTGCAAAAAAGGAGGAAAACACCCTGCTTGGGAAGAAACCATCATCTTCGAAAGAACAACGGAGCAGATCCTCATAGTTCAGCTCTGGGACAAAGACATTATTACAAAGGATGATTTCATCGGTGAAGGATCCATTGACATAGTCAGCTTCCTCGTACCTGGAAATCAAAGCGTGTCGATCGACTTATTCCATAAAGGAGAATGCATCGGCAAGTTGTTTGTGCAAATCGAATTTATCCCTCAGAAGAATGTGCCACAAACATTTGGAACAGCATACGGCACGCAGCCACTCTCGACCGGAAACAAATTCTAGAATATGTAATGAGGTTATATAAGGTGTATTAATTAATAAGTTACCAAGAATTAAGCTTCACAATTATCCACTCAAGAACAATCATAATTTGTTATCTATGTTGTATGATTCAGTAATACCTTATCTATCATCTTAAGATCGAAAAGTTAACTAATCTCCTCATGATCCTTGGAGGTAATAGATAGTCGCAGCATCTAGGAGTACTTCTCTAGTTTACATTGAAACTTCATTGAGCAGCTAAGCAGAAAGATTTCTGGCTTAGCTCTTCAACAATTTGACAAATGAAATAGTCGATTATAGTGGTTTGCTCTGCTCTTCCAGCTCATCTATGAAAGATAAAGAGGAGAGTATACAATAGTTTGCTCGGGTGAAAGCTTAGTCCTGAATTTTCTATGACTAAAATAGTGAGATAAATTGGGTTTTTTCAAAGGTGTCAGTCTTCTGACCGCAAAATATTGACTTGATAAGAAATGGCAAACGAGCTTGAGGCATATTCTTCACTTAGAACCATGTTTTCAGCTTTCTCATTTTCTGTGGTTAGTATATCATTCAAGTTTTATTTTTAACAACAAATCGATTCGAATAGAGTCAACTGACGCTGCTCCCTCTTCTAAGCATAGCTAGCGGCAAGAGATTTGTAAAGCTTTAATCCACAGTCACTCTTTCTGTAAAACTACGCCATTGAAATTACTTTCGAAAAATTCTTTTTTGTGAATTTGGCCAGTAATTCTCTGAAATCTTCCAAAAATTAAAAAAGAAATTGACAGTAAGAACAAGCAATTAAATAGCTGCATTTAAGCCCTCCTTAAAATAATCATATCGAAGAGACAAAAAAAAGATCCTGAATAGCAATTTCCATTATATAATGTTTGGTACAAGCGGACAATTAATCATTAAGCCTAATATGATTGAGCTAAAGAAAGACCGCGATCTGATATTTAAAGCAGCTCCTTACTGCATCTTTTGCTTCGGCTCTCAGAAAAAGATCACCGATCATTGCAAGGAAGGAGGAGAAAAGAACCCTCTATGGGAAGAGGTGCTAGTCTTTGAAAGAACTACTGAGGAGACTTTGACGGTTCAACTTTGGGATAGAGAACATATCAATCCTGACGATTTCATCTGTGAGGGAACGATAAACATAACTCACCTTCTCAAGTCCGGAGCTCAATCTGTTTATATGGATCTATATAAGAAATGCGAGTTCTTCGGAAAACTGTTTATGGAGACAGACTTTACATCCTCGTCCAAAATAGTCGAATTGACGGGTCCACTCTACAGTGAATCCAATCATCTCTATGTCAACAATAAGTTTTAGAACTTTCCATAAAGTTTATTTGAATGAAGCTGGAATATTGTATATAGTCTTTGTGTGAGGTCCCTCCACATTGAATGTAAAGTGAACAATTTATTGTTTTAGTCTTTTAGGTAATGGAATTAAATTCATAAAATCTTGTCTTTTCAAAGGAAATCTCTTGTTGAAATATTCAAGGAGACTAGTGAGTCACACTTTGAGCAATAAGAAACACAATCAATTCGAACAAAGTCGGGAATAGCTGCAGAGCTCCATTTTCGTTAACTTTAACTGCAGACACTTGGCTAATTATAATCCCTAGAGCTTTCATACCATAATTCAATTCCAGCAGGTCATAATCCGTTAGATTCAGGCTACTTTCATTTAGCTTAATAGCATCAAGAGAAGGCTCCAAGTCATCATAATTGATTAATCTGAAAGGAGTGTCTATCTTCTATGTGATCGAGAGAGAAAAGATTGAGAAACACTTTTTTGGAAACAGATTGCATGTACAAAAATTCGCCTCTCCGACCTCATTACAAGAGTCATTTTTTTGAATAATGGAGTATATAGGAATACATGTAATGAACTTTATCCGTAGATCATTAGATTCGAAATCAAGCATTCTTCTTTACTTGTTTGTGATATTTACTACTGGCTATTAAGAACATTCATGCGTAACTTAGAAGAAATAACACTCAAAGCTGAGAGAGATTCACAGAGCATCAATAGAATGCAAAGAGCCCTTTATCTTGAAAAGAGAACTTTCTTTACCAATAGATTCAACACCATTACAAAGGGCTAAATTCAAGCTCACTTTTTCCAAAGTTTGAAACCGATTTTTTGTTCGTTTTAATTTTTACTGACCTTTTTCCAAATTAATATTTTCTATATTTTTGGCGAAAATATCCAACAGCAGAAATTATTGAAGCAATTCATATTCAATAAGGATGGTATCTTTCACCTGTACCTTATCTGCGATTTTCAGTTACTTCGAACACGGCATTTGTCCTTTCCATATAATTGCGAAGTTCAGCTCTCAGCTGACTCGGTTGTGACTGAAATTTTTTTAGATATTCCAGATTTATTCTTTAATGCGTTAAAGTGTACGAAAAAGAAAATTCTAAAAAGATTAAAAAATTTTCTCTCTGACTGACACGAAATACGAAACCGGTGCATTTATATATTTGGTCCTACATTGCTTTTATATAATTCAAAACAAATTATTTATCTCACACTCAAACACAGAAAAATCAAAACAATGCACGGACTAGGAAAACTTATTCTCACACCTCGAATGGCTGATCTTAAATCCGACAAGAATATCATTTTTAAGGCAGACCCATATTGCGTTTTTCTTCTTGGAGATCAACGAAAGGTGACGACTCCTTGCAAAAGTGGTGGCACAAACCCCTCTTGGGAAACTGATGTTGTTACCTTTGATAGAACCATCGAAGAACTGCTTGTGGTTCAGATTTGGGACAGCGATCTCCTCTCTAAAGATGACTTCTTATGTGAAGGATGTATTAATATCCTCAATTTTATTCAAACTGGAGGAAAGCAATCAATTACTATTGAACTCTTTAGCAAGGGAGAACTCTGGGGAAGACTCCTGCTTGATATAGCATTCGAACCTGAACAAAAAATTGTGCACCCACCAATAGGTCCGAGCCAGACTGAGCAAAAACAGTTCATTGGAGTAGGCAAATTTTAGAAAACTGAATGTATTGAATAATTGGTTGGTGAATTAATGAAATGAAGTTAATCAGATCTAAATGAGCTACATAAAATTATTAATTGTTGCTTGTTTGACCTTTATTTAGAATGTATCCATACAAATCAATGAATTAAACTGACATCAAGAGCAACATCTTTTTTCAAGGACTCATTGTAGTAGAGGAAATCAAAAGTTTCCCTCTGAAATAAGAAGGGAATCCTGTAAGGAACATTTAGAAATTTCTAGGTGAAACATAATCAGAAGTTTTTTTCTCAAAAACTAGGAGTCTGCTTTTTTCATTTTCATTTGTTTTCCACCAGTCTTGAATAGTAAGCTTACATTACTGCAAAGGCTCCTTAGAAGGTGCTTGGTTTGAGTCGTCCAATATAGAGGCTTATTGATTTACATAAATTATATTTGCCAAAAGAGACATAAAACAAGAATTGTGATTCAAAAATCTAATCTATTTGCTCATTGATAAGGCTAACCACGACGGACACATAGTGAGTGATCGCCTCTAGTGGCATACGTAATCAGAGACAAATTTCTGAAAACACGCATCTATGATTGCGAGCATAGATTCTTAGAGACAAAAACTATCGACATTAGTTAGTTATACGAAAACGAACTATCAGACCGTAATATACGACAGAACTATGATTTGATGAGTGTAATAATCAAAAGGCCGAAAATGAATTTCTATGAGCATCCTGTCTTCTGTCTTGTCAAAAAAAAATAATTTAAACGCATCCAGTAAAAAAACGAATTAATTCATGCCAAGTAATCCCGACTTTTCAATTTCTACTCACTGAATCTACTGCCTCAAAAGAGCTATCATTGCGATTTCAACGCTTTCGAGCAAATCATCAATTACTTTTTCGAGTGAGAATGAGTTTATTCAACAATTTGCTTTCAAAGAAAATACTCTGAGAGCATGAGTATGAATTTATTACTGAAGCCCACTCTTCTTTTTCAGAAATATTTTCTTTCCAGATTCGAATATTTACTGGAAATATTGTATGATAACGATAGATTTCGAAACTTTATGTAAAAAAATTAAGAATCACTGAAAATTTGGAAGACCAGTTGATTCTCAGAACCTTGCACGAACAGTAAATAATTTTCTCAGAATGGTTAGTACCGATTGGAATGCCTTTAAATTTGGGAAACATTCAGATTACTGTAAACCAAAATTATTTATCTCATCTTCAAGAATACAACAATGTCCTTACCCAAAGGAAAACTTCTTATTCACCCTAAATTCGCCGAGCTGAAATCAGATAGGACTCACTTTTTCAAAGCAGATCCATATTGCGTTTTTCGTTTTGGAAGCCAAAGAAAAGCGACAGCTACATGCAAAGGAGGAGGCAACGAGCCCAAATGGGATGATGTTCTTTCCTTTGACAGAACTGATGAAGAAATGCTGATCATCCAAGTTTATGATCGTGAGATTCTTGGCGAAGGATATTGCAATATAGTTGAAATTATAAATTCTGGAGCCAAAGTTGCTGAAGTGGAAATATTAAGAAAGGGGGAATGCAATGGAAGTATATGCTTTGTGATTGAATTTGAACCGTCAGCTAAACATGAGTGTTTATCAACCGAATTCGTCCCTATTGAGCATGTTATTTATGCAGGAGATAGGTTTTAGAAGTCACTATTTCTGCAAAATAAGAATCCTGATTATTTGATGAATTTTCAGCCAAATTAACATCAGTTTAACAGATCATGTGTTGATTTCATTTATGATTGAATTTGTTGTAAATGAGCTTTATCATGCAAGTTTCCATATCTGTGCATCATTGAAAAATGCCTAACTCTAGAAAAATTATGAAAAATTAAAAATTAAGGTGCTCGAAATATTTATGTGATTAGATTAGGTATCTTCGTCAATTCACTTATTAGTTTCCATTTTAGAAACAGCACCACCTCCACTCTGAAATACTAGAAGTGAAATTTCTAATTCTTGATCTGTTAATAATCGGACTATATCCATAATGACGAGATTATATCCATTGAATTAAAAAGTCTACTTATTGTATTTCGCGACGAGTTCTCTTAGTAGATTTCAGAAGGATAAAAGAAGTTTCACTTCGATCGCAAATTTCAATTTTACTTCGGTATCAATAATGCAATGTATGAATTACTAATTGTCCTTCAGATTTTCTGCACTTTCACATATACTTTATCGAATATTTTTGTGGAGTTCATCATTAGAGACTGAGGTAACAAACGAGAAAACATAATGTCTATGTTCCATGAGCCATCAAGCACATTTTGTATGTATCTTTATGGTCATAGTTTCAAGATACATGTTGTCTTTGAAAGAAAAAGTGGCCAAAGGTTCGTATTGGCTCTCAACTTATTGGTGAAGCGTGAAACAAAAATTTTATTCTTCGCCAATCAATTTGGAACTTTCTAATTCTGAAAATCAATCGCTTGATTATATCATCATGATAGCTTCCAATTTAGATTAATTGTAAATACTGGCAATAATGAATTTTCCCTGCTAGTCTAAACTTGCTGATCAACTTACAGAAGTTGCCAATCATAGTAAGTATGCTCTTCAAAGCTCTGTTGGCTTATAGAGGAAGTATTCTGTCGTGATAAACACTCAATGGAGTTCTAGACCCAATTTTTTCAGCTCTTTTTTCTTTATCAATCTTTCATAGAAGATTTACTGGCAAAAAGATTGTGAAATTATCCTGGAAATTTTAAGAAAATCAAAAACTTTTCAGTTTGTAGATCCTGAAACTGTTGCAAATAGCTCGCTGGTCTATGCACTTACTACGCTGGTAATGATGCAGCCATAATACTGTTCAATTAAGCTCCTAGCACCACAAGCTATAGATATCTGCTCGGGCCGCTTGAATTACCTTGTATGTGTTAGAGAGGCCGATAATTTTCAAAAAACTTCTAGAATTTAGAGGGCATTCTTTTTCGAAGGAACAGTAAGACCCAACTCCTTTATAAATGTGGATTCACTTCAAAGAGATAATCCAAACCAAATCAAAATTGTTTATCCCACAACCAAAACATCACACCAAATCACCTATTAAGAAAAAATGTTCGGACCACAAGGACAATTTACCGTTAGACCCAATATGGGAGATCTTATGACAGACAAGAACCTATTGTTCAAGGCAGACCCTTACTGTGTCTTCCTCTTCGGAGATCAAAGGGCAATGTCATCTGTTTGCAAAAAAGGAGGAAAACGCCCAATTTGGAACGATGCGATTATCTTTAAGAGAACAGCTGAGGAAAATCTTCTCGTTCAACTCTGGGACAAGGATAAACTTTCAAAAGATGACCTAATTGCTGAAGGATCTCTCAAAGTGACCAACCTCTTCGAACCTGGAGTTCATCAGACGAGCATTGACCTCTTCTGTAAAGGAAAACTTATCGGCAAACTGCTGATTGAAACTGAATTCACACCAGGCCTGAAGGTTATGCCACAAGCAACTGATGTCTTGCTAAGTTCACAACCAATGACTACCTCTGGAAACAGATTTTAGAGTGAAGCACATAAGGCACAGAGTTCAGCTACAATTCAGCCATAAGGATGAGCTAGACTGATATTTTTTTTTTGTTGCTTTTACATCCTCATATGTATGTATATAGATGACTCAATTCATTTTCATCCAATTGGAATTAACTCAATGCAAAATTCCAAGTTTTTGATATAGGACTAAGTCCATACTTGATAACCCCAATTGAAACCTTCTTTTCGCAGCCGAGTCTCATCAAAAGTGAATACTCTCCATAGCTTACTTTATAAGAGTGTCATGGACTAGAAATTAGGATTTGCTCCCAAAAATTGATCAAGCAATAAGAAAAAATTCGTTGAAATATATTCAGCAAATTATAAAAGTGGACTTTTAGTCTCTTGCAGAAAAAATACGAAGATTTTAGCACTTAAATGGAATTAAGCCCACAAAGCTTCACAATATTATAACAACTTCAGTTGGTGCATTTGCTATCAAATAATTCAAAAACCTCAAACACTTTTTCAAATTTCTCCTAGAAACAAAAAATCAACCAAACAAAGGGTAGCATTCAAAAAGCAGAATTCATCTTAATATTCCAACTTGTAGTATATTACCCGTAAGACCTAACTGGAGGCCCAAACAAAGGGCTACCGCTCATGTCAGAGCAGAGACAAACACCCTTATTGAAATGTGCAAGAACCTGTGAAGTAGGACTCAAGGTCTGAACTTGCGACAGAGTTGCTGGAGGATAACACTGGTTAGAATTGGCAGCTTGGAATTTAAACAGCCTAGATTAGTCTCTCTTTAACGGCATGCTAGTCAGAAAAATTTCTATTGAGTGCGAGCTTATTGCTCATATAAAATATAACTACGCTGAGTGAAAATGCCTTGAAGGGTGAAGCATCTCAAGGCACACACAAGTTCAAGTCTCATGGAATCTATCAGAGTACTTGTATTTCTCATAGCTCTCATTATTGTTATATTTAATAACTACATCTTTTCTCTCTCCCTCTCTCCTTGCATTAAGTATTGATGGTTCGATTAATTTACGCTTACTTTCATTCAAGCCTTCAAACTTGTAGGATTTATATAATATCATCGAAAGGTAAACATCACAAATAAAAGTGGCGAGCATAGTCCTTGCTAATACCCTTCTTAAATCTCGATATAAAGCTTAACCAAATAATACTCTTGCCAGCTGATCGAATGCTTTACAGACTTTTGAATTGAAATATGGCTCACTTTTAAACAACAGAGGCTAAACGTTGGATTTTATAGTTTGATAAAAAATTAAGTCTTTCAGAACAGAATTCCTCAAAGATTCAAGGCTCAAGTTAAGCATTCGCACACTCAAATACAAATTATTTGGCTTGGGTGGTGCTCTGATTTCTTTCATGTAATTTTACCGAGCACCGAGTTCATTCTTCGAAAATAAATAAATTTTAATTCACAGAGACTCATGTATTAGCGCGTTATTGTGATCCAGAGAATGCTTGGTATGGAATAAATTTATTTATTTCTCACGACTGTCGCATTAAATATAGTTAATTTCTTGCTATTGGAATAAAATGGGGGCTTCATGTTGTACTACAAGGTAAGCATCAGCATCTCCTCTAGTCATTCTTAAAACATTCAGAGACCGAGACTGACTTAGAAGGAAACATGCATGATTTCGACCAGAATTTCGTCATTAATTTAACACCTGGGACTTTGAATAACAAATTCAAAAATCCATATTACCTTCGAAGGTTTGGTAAGTCTACCTTGGACATTATTGATCATTACCTTACTAATCTCAAACTTCTAGGCAGTCTTGCAACTGTTTCTGTCTTTGGAGAGCATCCATCTGGTAGTTCTTTCAGAAGTAAAGAAATCATTTAATTTTTTGTGCAGGTGAACTCAGGATAATCAAGTCCGTCGCCAAATCAAATGTTGATTCTGAGGCAATCCAAAAGGTCTTCAAAGAACTAAGCATCGAGAGAAGATTCAAGCATCCTGCGATATGCCAAATTCGTGAAATCTTCGAAGATTCTACGAATTATTACTTCATCCGTGAGTAAACACAAAATTTTACGTTGCAAGTGGTCTCATTGTTATCTATTTCGACAATTAGGTATATTGAAGGAGGGGATATCATCACAAAAATGCTGACTTCTCCGGTTTCAATTTCTCAAGTTTTTAAAAGCCTTCTCACAGCGGTGGCATACTATCACTCGAAGCAAATAGCCGTCGGGTATCTATCAAACCAAGAATCCATATTTACAAACTAATTGATAATAATTCTCTTAGTGACATCAAGCCTCAAAACCTAATTTTTCACAGACTCACTTCTTCTATCAAGTTCAGCGATTTTCGTTGTAAGAGATTCATGACTGATAAGGAGATCTCTTTCATGTCACCCGACGTACGAAATTTTCACTCTTAATATATATAGAGATAACATATTTAGGCAATTTTCCTGGCTCCTGAGCTCATCGATAGAGGAAATGAACCCACCACAGCCTCTGATATGTGGTCATGTGGAGTAATACTATACCTACTGTGTAGCGGAAAGGTTCCCTTTGAATCTGAAACTTCTGCAGAATTACGCGATCTAATTAAGAAGGGAAAATGGAGTTTTGAAGGTATAATTTGTTAAGATAAAGGTCATCTAATGAGCAACTTATTCTATAGATGAAGTCTGGAAATCAGTCCCTGAAGCTCCAAAAAAGATCATATCAAAGCTCCTGGTCTTCAATCCACTTGAAAGGGCAAGTGTGGAAGTAATGCTGAAAGATGATTGGGTTCAAGGGAATTTAAAACATCAGCCAGATTTCTTCTTGAGCCCAGCAGCACTCGAAAATTTAAGAGAATATAGGGTATTCAACTTCTTATATTCGTTTTAAATTGAAATATTTTATGGCAGACCAAGCACGAGTTTTTCTGCGACATGACATCTCTTTTATCCACAGAATTCATGAAGCCGATCTGTTTCGACAAATTGATTCAAAAGTATAGAGAATTGGACACTGAAAATAAAGGAAGACTTCCAAAGAAAGTCCTTGTTAAAGGTAATTTTCTGAATAATTTTTGCATTGCTGGATCATGTTTTTGTTCTCATCTAATAGGCTTCAAAGACTTGTTTGGTCAAATGATCTCCGAGGAAAGAATTCGGCAGACAATTGATTTTAATAATACAATCAGTTGTGATGCAAACATTAATTATATAGGTAGTACGCAAACTGATTACTGTTACTAACTTTTTGGTGCTTAGCTATGCTTAAGAGCGCCGAAAATCGCCAGAACCAGTTCTTAATGAGCAGAGTCGATCAAATTTTCAGGATACTTGATAAGGTGATTTTCATACCAATCAATAGATACTAATTGTTTTACTTTAATTGAAGAATGACGTAAAAGCTGTGGACACTAGTTTATTTCTCGAATCTCTGAAGTTTGATGGCAGAGACTGGGCATCTCTATTGCAAGAACTTAATTTGACGCAGAAAAGAACAATTTCTCAAGATGATTTTTTGAAATTGATGATACACGTTATTTTCGCACAACCAACGTCAATGATACTTCAATAGAGCCGATTAAGCTTTTATTAACACTTTACTGTATTAAATTACATAAAAAAGCACTGAATAAGATTATAGCTAAGATTAAGTTAGTGTCTTTGACATCGGAAAAAGAGTTATGAAACAAAACTTCTCTCTAATATCTGTCTTTCAACATTTCTTCAACTATGCCTGTAGGGATTTTTTTTTTTGCTCAACAACTAAAATGGTACCTGAATTATAAGATAATCAATTATTGGGAATAATAACTCGATTCTCTGACACTAAAGTCAATTATCCTCTTACAACAAGGTCAAGAATCTTTACTCATATCAGTCTTCCAACAATGTGGATTAAATCAATTAAAATCAGTATTTGCCGTTGTCTTCATTACTGATTATTTAAATCAAGAAATGCACAGGTCAGTAAAAGATGCTTTCAAAAAATTAGCGAATCGAATTTGGAATAATATCTTTTAGAAATCAGACAAAATGCTCTCAGGAATTCGAGGAAACCTAACGCTGATCCCCTATGAACTACGTCTCAAAGACGAGAAGCTCAGAAGTAAAACGGGTCTTATCTGCGAGTTCAAAGTTGGCTCAGAGGTTCTCAAAACACAACCCTCAAAATCAGTGAAAGGTGGTTATTCTGGCTGGGAAAACGAGTCTCTGTTCATTGCACCAAACGATGAAAGCTATGTTGTGGTTCAAATATTCGAGTCTTCTATGTTTGAAGAAGGTGAACTTGTGGCTGAAGCAAAAGTGCCTTCTGATGCCCTTACCGCAAACGGTCGACATAAGGTGAAGATTGAGTTAAAGAAAAATGGCGAATTTGCTGGAGAGCTTCTTCTAGAATATGATTTCATCGCAGAAGGACATTTGAAGCATCTGCACGGACATGGCACTCATGGAACGCAGTCAACGACTCATACAACTCGATTCTAATCGATTGAATTAAATGGTTAAGCTTAGTTAGAAATTAATGAGCTTGATTTAATATATTTGATTTATTCACTTAAATATATATATCTATATTCTGTTCATCTACGTATTCGTGTGTCCATCGCCATCCTCCTTTTCTTTAGCTCCAAACATTAAAAAACTTCATTCATGTGAGTAATAATGAAAATATTACAAGTCAGCTTTGATAAATTTTCCAGATTGCCCATTGAGCAATAGGAAGGAAGGATCAAATGAAAAAAGATCGTAGTGTAGGTTGTTCATGTAGTATAAATCATTCATTACCAAAAATAATCTGTTATCAATAACTGGAAAACTCATATAATATGAACATGACACTCTTACAAAATTGAGGGGCTCATCTTGCAAACCTCGATAAATTTTTACAAAAAAGGCTAAGTCATGTAATTACCCACATTCTGTTATAATTGATTAATAAGGATAATCATTTACATCATTTATAGGAAAGAAAACTCAAAATTGCTCTATTAGTACAGAATTATTCTGTTGAGAGATATTTTGACGAGGAGCATCAATCGATTTGAGAATCTCGTCCAATCGGCCAATTTTTTCAGCTCTCTTGATCCAGATAGAAGGATCATACTTTTTCTCTTGCCTTAACATTCGTTCCAATCGAAATTCGGCCAGCTTTGGGATTGCTTTTCTATGAGTCAGCTGATTAACAGAGTTTTGGTTAAGGGCAGCTTGTTTCTTCATAAAATACTCTTTAAACTCTTCAAGACCATCCCTTTTCGCATTTGCCCAGACTTTCTGCAATGCGTCTAAATGATGCGATAGGAGCTGAATTTTAGAGCGACTATTTATGGGCGTCTGATTTTCTGGTTTGCTGACTATTTTTTTTGTTTCATCAACATTGAACTCAGAAGGTCTCCTCCGATACGTGGGGGATGAGGGTTGGGTAGAAGGGTATTGTCCATTCTTTTTGCCTTCCTTTTTTGGAGGAGCCACATCTCGGAGAAGTTCTCGTCTCGTTTCAGCATTCTTTGAAAGAGCACCTTTTTTCGGAGCACTTTGGAGCCGTTTTCTGAAAGCTGGTATTTTCTTCTCGAAAACATGAGAATTTGCACTGGAGATCTCATTCTCTTCATATATTACTTTTTTTTGTATATTGCTCAGATCCAGCTCACTCTGCGGGAGCTGCTGATGCTTTCCTTCAGTGTTTATCTGGACCTCTTTTAGAGAAGCATCAAACAGCATTGAATGATCATTTGAATCTAGAATTTTCTGAACGACAATGTTTTCTTGTTTGAAACTCGAGCCCTTTAAATTTTTACCCTCGTTGCTTTCATCTGAATTTCGAGGGACGCAATCCACTTTTTCATCCGTATTTTCGGCCGTAGAGTTGCTATCATCTGCGCATAAAGAAAAAACCTTCCCAACCTCTCTACCCAAATTCGAGAGATTAATTCTTGGGAATCGGTTGGCCCGATTGTTCTTTATCACCTTGTTTTCTCCACTAGCCAAAACGTCATTTGTTGAGCCGCTCCTAATCCTGATACCTCGGATCTTCTCTGAATCAGGGAGCTGGAAAGCTGCTGGGAGTAAGTCCTTTAAAATCTTTTTAGATTTGTCTGACTCCCGACTTCCAGACTGTGGCTTGATATATCGCTTTTGCTTTTCAGGGTCCACTAAAAATTGCCTCTCATCAGGTAAGATTACACTGTAGTTTTTGCAAATTTCACGACTTCGAGCTGATTCAGGGTTCGATTTGTCAACTTCTCTCGACTCAAGCACTCCACGATGCGAATATAAATTTTCTGAACCTCTTCTTCTTTGCCGTGGGACATGAAATTTAAAAATTTTATTCTTAGTCGGGGTAATTCGATCTTGTCTTTCTGAAACCCCTGAGTCATGGTCAAATGATTTCCCAGAGCATCGGTTTTTGGGTGTATATTTATTAGATTTCTGGTCTTCAGTTATTTGCGAAGAAGATCGATTTGTGTGAATATCTGGAAGCACTAAATTATCTTTTTTCACAGCGTTAAACTTGTAATTTGATGCTGGCCGCAGTCTATCTCTGAGCCCAAGAAGCATGCCCTTTTTCAAAACTCTGCCCTCTCTTTCGTTTGAATTTCTGGCCACAATTAGAGGCTCTCTTGATCTGTCCCTTTTCCACGAAGGAACCCCAAGAATCACACCAATCTTACCAATAATCTTGCTCTCATTGGACAAAAGAACCCAGTTGACCTGTGATTCATTTCTTTTGGAATCTATTTCAAGTAAGAACCCACCTTCTCCGACGAGTTTCTCAGGTTCATCAGGCTGTTTGCTTAGAACTTTTATTCTTGTGTAAACAAATTTGCTATTTTTTATCTGAGTCTCAAAATGGCAATCAGCTTGTGAGTTGTCGCCCAACCTCAGATCTTCTAATGTGCGAAATTGGTTCTCTTCGAATTGAAACTCCGCCCGAAAGTGAGGTATTGGAAAGAATTTCGATGGATTAAACAGCTTGAACTCCGAAATATTTAACCGAATATCTAAATTCCGTGGAGAAACCATGGAGCAAGCCAGAGTTAAAACTGTTCAAATTTGTGAAAAAAATTTTAAATTCAAGTTCTCAATTGAGATTCTTATTTTTCTTCGTATACTGATCTCAGCGAAAGTCTTAATTTTGTTTGGAATAATCTGCTGAGTGTTAGTTGTCTTAATTTTATTCGAAAGATCAATCAGAAAACGCTTAGTAATCTAAAACGTGTAAATTGCTTACTGAATTTTTGGCCGCTTGATTCTGAATACCTGGAGTACTTTAAGTATCCATGAGAACCGGCACTTCGAAAGATTCTAAGGGTTCGAATTTTTTTCGATTCGCCTGAGACTATCTTTAATTCTAAGAATAGTCAAATTCTGGCGATTCACTGGACAGGGTATTTCAAGCTTAAGAAAATTCTTGAGGCTGCTAATGAAAAAGAATTAAACGGAAGAAAAAATGAACTTCTTTGAGGGGTTGTGCTTTGAACTTCACTCTGGTTTGTGATGCCGCTCAAGGTTATTAAAGGAAAAACTTGTAGTCATATGGAGAGAGAGAGAATAAGAGTTATTTTTTGTAAAGTTTGATATCTCAGGGGTGTGATGAGCTCAATGGTATCTCCGACCTTTTATTAAAGCCGGCACAAGAATATCCTTTGTTCAAATGAGGGTTACGAAGCGAATCCAAATTCTTTTTTTCGGACTTTTGTAAGTCAAACATTTGAAATCAAGGGGCAAAAGACTTATAATGTGGTACAGCCAGATTGTTGTCAGTCTTGATCTATGAAGAGATGCCATGAGTTATTTCGAGTAAATTATCAGAATTGAGATTCAATCATGTATTAAATATTAAAGTATACTTCTTAACAGACTACAATATGAAAGGGCTTTAGACCTAGCAAAGTTCCTCTGTCGCTAAGCCGATTATTTTGCAAACATCGAGATTGAAAAATTCATTATGAAACCTTATCATCGCGAACAAATAAATTTATTGAATCGATTCAATTGATCACATTTCAAAAGTTAACGTAATACTCACTAAAACGAACATAAAAACTTGAGCACATCCACAACCTGGAAACTAATTCTTTACTAAACGCTGAAAAATAAGGATTCTTAATGGGGGGTTGCCTTTCAACAGATCAATTTATTACAAATTATGACATTGGCCAAAGCAGCCGCATGATTACTCCTGTTCTGAAATTAGCTTGGTGTTCACGGGGCACAAATCTGATTCAAGTCTGTGACCTCAACAAGAGAAGGGCATACAAGCCATTTCAGGGTGCTCGTCCAGCAGTTGCGCCAGGTATCTGATCTAAACCACTGTGTTTTTGACTAACAATAGAATGGATGACAACTCTTGTTGAAAGAGTTGGGAACACAAATTATCTGATCTCCTCTAACTCACGATGGCTTTTTGATGCGAGCTTCGAAGTTTATGACCTCACGAAAATGAAACGTGTTTATGATTTTGGAAACACAAATGGCTGTAAATAGCTTTTATCATGCAAAGCGGCATGCTTTTCAATCGATAATTCTTTTCAAGTCATCGCTGATATTACATGCAATTCGAGAGTGGGATTAGTAGGACTTTTATCTGTCAAAGATAAGATTTGTTATCATCTATTCGAATCTCAAGATTTTCAGCTTGTTAAAAGAGCGAAATGGCAGCCGCGGCATAAATGTAACAAATGATTCAAGATTACGTGTTTATTATAGCGTTTACTTTTTATGGAAGATCACGTCACAAGCTTAGATTTAGATCCCGACGGACAAAGAATGGTTACTTTTGATATTTACGGTTATTATGTCCTAACAGCTGTCAATTCGGATGACTGCTTAGTTCACGATAAAGTTGGAAGTGGTTCATGTAATTGGCATCTGCTGTTATTATTGATGATGAATTCAAATCCTTCTAAATTTAGACGTTTACAATCGAGTTCGATGGAATCCTCACAGTGACATTCCGATATTTGCGTTAAAGTATGAAGGAACGAAGTTTAATCTCGTTGATGCTGTCAAACACAATTTCATTCACTCTGAAGCTCTACAATTGGACTCAAAAAGTAAGCATGAACTTTTTCTTACTAACGTAAAATGTTAGATTCTTGGTGGATCGATTGGTGCAATGATGGGAACATTCTAGCAAGTGGTGGTTATGATAAAAATGTAAAACTCTATGATAGGAGGGTTGGAGATGTTGTTAAAATATTTGATGATGATCTCCATGACGGTAATGAGCAAATCGAAGATTGTGAAATTTATTAATCATAATTCTGTTGGTAGGTGATATTTGGTCTGTCAGATGGAGCCCTTGCGGTAAATTTTTAGCAACTGCTTCAGACGATGGTACGGCTAGGGTTATTGATGTGACCGCTGGTAAAAAGATATATTCAGGAATGACCGCGAATCGACGTAAGAATATTCATGTATCACGGTTCCATTAATGAGAAACTCTATTAGATCCTGCGTTCTCAGTCTGCTTCCAAGAGATATATCCGAACTGAAAAACAGTCACCCTGGCGAGCAATTACTTTTCAATGTCTTTTTTCATTTTTAGTAGTTAGAAAATTAAGATGTTAAGCATAGATAGGCCTTCTCGCTTTTTGAGAATTTTATAATGCTTGAATATTTCCTTGTAGAGCGTTCAAGGTTTAAGGTTTAAATAATGATAATTTGACGCGATCAAATTTTCCTCTTGGAAAAATTCTTCAAACCATTTTCCAATTTCCAAAGTTTAAGGAATTGTAGTCTTTATGATCAAGTGGTTTGCTCCTTAAATATCCACAATTCAAGCTGAGTCCGAAAAGATGACCGTTGATAGAAGGGAAAACAGAGAGAGAGATTTACAAAGTTTCTTCGGGATTTCAAGACTCTCAGACAATTCATTTCCGTTAGCCTAGTGTTCCTCGAAAATTAAGATTTTTTGGATCTCAGAAATACAAGGATGCACAATTAATCAGTAGTTTCAAAAGTTATGGATCAGCAAATACTGATATTATTTTAAACTTTGCTCTCCAGGCGTGTTAATAAGTTGAATTTGGGAATACATTTGGTGCTCCATTGATCCCACAATACTAGGCGGGAACCAACACCTCACAATCCCTCTCTTCAAATATTTGGCATCTATTCAAGTTACTGGTAACTTTTAGATATTTTATTCAGAAACGCATTTTTCTATTTCTCATTGGTATACTTCCAGCCCAAGAATCTTGATTCGCGATTAACATCTTCTCAACTTGAATCGGAAATTATATTTCTTTCAATTCGCAAGCAACTTGCTTGCTTTTTTTTTTTCTCCCTTTTGCATCATACTGATCTCTTCAAAGCTGCAAATTAAAAAAAATTGATAATGTTCTGGTTGTGCTTTTAATGAAAGATTTTCGAATAATTCAATCTTTCTAGGCGTTTTTACCAATTTCTTCACAGAAGACCCAAGCAACGCGAGAGAAGAATTAAAAAATATTCTCTCTTAAAGATCTAAATGTTCTTCGAGTAATACACTAAAAGTAAGTGTTGCATCTATTTCATAGGACATATATGTAGAAATATCTTAAACTTTATTTTCCTCGCGAATGCTTCAGTTTTTTTTTTTTGCAGAGGAAGTTTTAGACTGAATAGATTGGTATTTACTCAATAACAAAACTGATTTTACTTAGAACCGATAATTCTGAAAGAATTGAATTATTTAATCTACTTGTCAACTAAGACTGAATACTGGCTGTGAAATCAACCTTATTTTTTTTCGCTTTGAACTGAAAAATACCAATAATTAATTAAAGGTTCGAATGGAATAATCGAATAGAACCGCACAATTCTGGATTAAGTAGTAAATCCAGCAAATGCATAACCGCGAAAAGAGAAGGATACAATGAAATAGGCTATCCATTGACTTATGCAATCAGCGAGGCAACAATGTTACATGCAGTGAAGGTACTACTGATCAAAATGAATCGATACCCTCTGCTTCCACTAGAAAAAGTTGCCTCTAGGGGTTAATTACCTATCTTCTTAAATTTTAGAAAATTCAGTTAGCCAAGTTTAATTTGAATGAGGCATATCTCTTTTTTCCAAAATTACTGATATGGTTTCGTTATCGAATCACTCAGTCCACTTGAATCCACCGGCTATCAGTGGTGTTGGTAAAATTAGTAACACGCAGATGTTTTTGTAGCGACCTATTCAGCAGGCTTTCGACTATATATACCTCACTACCAGGGCTTAAAAACAAAAAAAAAAAACCTAAGTTCTCATCTAATAAACACCAGCCAAACAAAAGTTCAACGAATGAATAAGCTCAAACTATTCTTAGCTCTTGGCATTGTTTGTCTTTTAGTCATCAATGCGAGCGCAACTGATCTAAGACCAAGAGGCAAGTCGAGAGGCGGAGCTAAACGTGGAGTCACACCTAGGCCCAGCCCCATGAGCTCCATGCAATCGGATGATTCGGATTTAGCCGGTGTCTGTACTTCTGCTGACCGTGTCAAGAATAAGAATTGTGGATATACAATGACACAAGGATGCCTTTGCTACAACAACGGGACATGCATAAACGCCAACGTAAACAAATGCATGGACTGCCGCAACAATGATGTCTTCTCCTCAACTCCAGGTATAAATTGCCCAAAGAGCCAGCCTTATCTCTGCGAGCCTCCTATTCCCGGAAAGAAATACACTTTCACACAACAAACCTTCGACAGCTGCGTCTGCTCTCTGAACGGAACCTGCACAGAAAGAAAAGCCAACCACGGTATTGATTGCCAGAACCCAAATATACTTGCTGTGTTTGAAAACAAGACCTGCCCTGCTAAATTCTTGCAAACTCCACCTTCAAAACACTTCATCCCAGACAAATGCGAGAAATCTAGCGCAAAGTCCGTCAACTGCTTGAAGACCCAAACCCCAGGATGCGTTTGCTACTCCAGCAACAACACCTGTGAATACAGAACTGACTCTAACAGATGCTTATTATGCTTCAATAAGGACGTGGCCTCTTTCAACCAGGGACAATACTGCCCCAGGCTCAGTGGCAAAATGTTTGTGTGCGATGACTCCAATGATGACAACTGCAAGGGTGTCAAAAATTCATGTGTTTGCACAAAAGACGGAACTTGCAAACAAATGAAAACAAACCACTGCAAACAGTGCAAGAATAATGCCATTAGTGTTATTGAAGGAGATAAGTGTCATCTTTCTCAATATGCTCCACTTACTCAAAAAAGCAACAAAGAGCAATAAATGAGAGGTAAATTAATAATTAATATTAGTAGGGCTGCTAGATAGCTCATTAGTGCCTATTTATTGAGCGTTTTTTATAGACGAATCAATTCATATTCTTCGTAACTCATCGGCATGAAAAGTGAATAGCTTTTTTATTACTGGTTAGGTGATCCTTTATTCTCGAATAATTCAAATAATTTTTCTTTTTAGGAGTGGAATTTTTAGTATAAAACTCTTTTATCAAGCAAATATTTGTGAGAAAATACATATTAAAAGGATAATTTGAGATAGTTAAGTATTGGATTAGAATCCTAATTAAATCACCTTAGCTTTCAAGAATTTCGACTTAGATGACCGATTTCGATCAAATTTAAGTTAACTTTAGATTTGAGCAAATATACAAGTTTGATAACTTTCATCGCACTCCTTACATTGCTGATCACTTGGATCGATAAAGGATCCGTTTGCCGTACATGGCCGACAGGAATTATCTTCTGCATGAAGGTATGCCGATGAGGGGCAGGACAGACAATTCGTAGAAGAGCCACTGCAAGTGGCACAGGTCGAATCACATTGCTGACAATATCCGCCATTATCGACAAAATAGCCACTTATGCTGCAGGATACGCATGAGTTATTTTGAGTTAAGAGGTAAGTGCCTGAATAGCAAGACAAACAGGATGTTGAGGCTGTGCTTGTGCAAGTCTTGCAACTGGAGTCGCAAGGTTTGCATTGTTGATCGCCTGGATCAACGAAAAATCCATTGTTAAAATTGCATGATAGACAGGAGCTATTGCCTGCATAGAGATAAGTTCCAGAATAGCACGTCAAACAGCCAGAGTCTCGTATAATAACCCCCCCTAATGTACCTATTAAAACACGAGTAAAGTCTCGTATGATGACCCCCCAGAGCAATACCATGTAAAGATTTGGAATCCTCTGTAAGCGCGACTACACATTTTTGTGAATGCATTTTTAGTTAACATTCGCGATCGAAAAAAATCAAACGAGCGCTCGAAACAATCTTTTCAGACACAACCGAGGCGTAAATGTTCTATTGTAACCATTCGTGAAGTTACCAATTGATTTGCGAGTAAAGAAGGCCAATTTATTCCTAAATTCAGTTAATCGTTCAAACTTGTCAGATATGCTAGTTCTCTTCTCGTCATGCGCCATCCGTTCGCTATTCTCGTCTTAATTGAGGGTTAGTGGTGCTCATTTTGTTCTATCGTTGATTGTTGGAGCATTTTACACATTTAGTATAATTTTTAAAATGGATAAACAAACACTAGTGAAAAGCACCTGTATATGAAGTTGACACAAAGACATTTTTAGAATCCACATCAAAACTAAAAACGAGAACATATGATATATACTTGGATAAAAAAGTTAATATCTTTATGTGATAACAAGCTAGATCACTCCCTTTGCAAAACGCTAATCCAGAGCAATCAATTTTATTTCTGCGACCGTTCAAGCTCCTCCAAATTTTCTATGAACGGGTCTACTTCATTGACGGATGGACTTTTGCTTTGTATTACTCCTCCACAAGGACTTGTTTCAGTAGGCTTTGTTTGTTGCTTTTCTAAAAACAGCGACTTCGAAGATTTTAGAGGATGAGAAGGATCGATAGTAGAGGTAGCAAAGGTACGACTCCTTAAGGGTGTGATATTTATTTCTGGGCTGTGGTCACTGATCTCCACTCTTTTTAAAGCAAAGCGACCTGTCAGTGATGGTTCAGGCGCTTGTTTCTTGAAGCTGTCTATTATTTGAAGGCTCAAGCCTCCACTCATAGCGAGGTCTTGTTTGCTTCCTGATTCGCTCACAGCTCTCGAATCACTGGGTGATGGAGATATAGATAATGATTTAGCAAGTTTTAGGGACTCCATAGGCGAAATCTGTGACTTTCTTTTCTTAGATTCTTTGAATTTCTTCCACTCTTCCTTTATCGATAGTATCAGCGTTCCAACGGCCACGATTCCACTGACTACAAAAACAACGATGACTAGTGCTATCATAATAATTCCAAAGACATCTATTCCTCCGCTTGAGATCGTATTTGTAGATTCATTGATTCCAATCAACAGAGCCAAGAAACTCAGAATCAATTTGGTGGAGCTATCCATGATAAATAGGTATTTTGACACCCGGTTTTCAAATGGTTGATATATGATCACGCCCAGCACAAACATGATCAGTATGATCACGAAATATATGATTGCTTGCGCAAGGCCATAGTCCTGAAGAAAGACTATAATGAAGATGATGATGAAATCTTCAACCATGCGTATTAGCAAGAAGTTTTTGGTGAACCAAAACCTCAGATCCAGATCATTTATGATCATGCCCACAGAAGGTGGTATCCAAAGTTTTTCCGTTAGAGCTTGGGATTCTCTCTTTGAGGTATCTGAGGTAGGACTTGAAGGTAAAATCTCCCCCAGTTTCTTTCTTATATTGAGTAAGTAGTAAAAATAAGCAATTAGTATCGGAAAGGACGCCAGAATCATAATTGAAGTCACAAGACTAAAGCGTTCAAAATGAGTTGGACTTGAAATGCCTTCTTTAACTTGGATTAAGCAATAAAGTACAAGCTCTGCTGCATCTCCAATATAAAAGGTCAAGAAGGTGTTCCAACGTAGATTTTCATTAAGCTTCAGAGCACTTTTTCGGATTCTCGGATATTTTTTTGACAAATGAAGTACGATTGGCAAAATTACAACGACAACTAATACAATCGCCTCTCTGTTTAATGAATCTCCGAGGTTACACAAAGACGCTGTTGAAACCTCGTATTGTAGGAATTTTCCAGTCGAGCTGTCTGGAACCTCTAACTCTTCTGCGAGGCCGTTATACAGGTTTGGCAAAAAATTCGAGTCAAGCATTTGACAAAACGCTACAAAATTTGCAGGAAATGCGACGTTAATGAATCTGAAAACTGAGACATCTCCCATAAAATCAACGAGTAACACTGCCGTGGTCGTTGCTCCTTGAGCTATGATTGTAAGCAAAGATGTACTCGCACTTTGAATTTTTAGTGTAGCTGAAGTCGCGTCACTAGCAGTTGAAATGGCCTGATAGGTCTTAGAGTCGAGAACCTTTTTGGGGTCAATTATCTTAGATTGGAAGAAGCAAGTTCTCTCAAACAGAGTTGCCCCTGCAAGGCAAGAGAGACAGTCTTGAGAAGTCGTTCCATCGCAGGTTTTGCAGTTCTCATTGCATTTCTTGCATTCTTTGTCACTCGAATCGATAAAATATCCGTTAGCATTACACGTTAGACATGTGTTATTCTCCCTATAGAGGTAAGTTCCTTCATAGCAACTCGTGCATTGTGTTTCTAGATCTCCTGTACACTTTTTACAACTTGATGCGCAAAGGATACAAGTCGATCCGACAAGAGATTCTCCGTCATTTGTACAATTTGTACAAATTCCGTTTCCAACATGATATTTCCCGTAATAGCAAGCTATATATTAATTAAATAATTAGACCAAATCGCAAAGGAAATAATTTACATTGGCACGAATAGGTCGCACTTGAATGGAAATAATTGCTAGAACAAGACGGAACGCAGACGTTATCCTGCAAATATTTTTGAAAAGCGCAATGCAAACAAAATGCAGGCACTCCTTCCGTGTTGTAATACGCACCAAGAACGCAGTTTAGATCTAATCTATTGCTTAGCCATGGGATAATACAAACAATATACCGGAGTTATTTTCAATCACGCCCTGTACTCCATTCAGCCACTGAAAATTGTTAATATCATAGCTCCCATACAGAGTCGAATCTAATATAGTGGACCCCGAGACTCTCGTTCCACACAAATCCAATGTGAAAGAGCTCAGCCCAGAGAACAGAGTATTCTGTAATGAAACATCTCCAAAGTATACTCGATCCATTCCTTCATGATTGATCCAAATTCTCGCTGAAAAATATCCTGAACCAAAATCGATCGGTTGGGCTTGAACGAGCTCAATGACAATCTTATTCCAGTTTCCTAAAGAACAAGAAATTATTTTAGAGAATGCTCAAAACACTTTTCTTCATATACCCTGAAAAACAAGTGCGGTAGATGTAGCTATGGTTGTCCAAACATTAGAGGTACTCTGAGTTTTGATAGAGATCTTGGAGGTTGCTGGATCGAATAGAACGATCATGGAAACAAAATTGGTAGCGCTGTCTCTGATGGAAAAAATATTATGCGGGTTCGATTGGCCTGAGTCAGGTTTGAAATCGAAGAACACAATGAATCCATTCGTGGCTGGGATGATTTGGCTATAGCTCAACACAGTGTTTGGACGGCAATGGAGAACGTTATAAGGTCCAAACTCTGGATCTTGCACGAGATCAGACAATGAACTACCTATTTTAATTGTTATTTGAAATATTACTTTAATAATTTAATGTTTACCTCTGGTTGCAGTTGCTGAGTATTTGTTAGTTCCTTGAATGTAAGTGACAATTGCAGTCTGATTGTCATCAGTGTTGGTGTCCGCAGCAAAATGAAGAAGAAACAACGTGCCTATTTGTCCGAATTTGTAAATAATGAGTCGAATTTAAACATGATTTTACTATCTTCGCTGTTCAGGGCAATATTAATCATTTGATCTTGAGAATCTGGAACATAGTCGATGTAGAACCTCACATATTGCAAAGTGCAATAGCAGAGCCCTGCATAAAGATCTCCTCCCAAAGAGATCTCGGACGATGGATCAATAGTATATAGAGTTCCTGAAGGGTTTTGTTGCTTGAAAAAAATAGTCGACGTTTGATCATTCTTCAGATGATAGCGGAATCCGTATTGCATGTTTGTAGACCCACGAATACCGATACACAAAAACACCCATTCGTTCAATGGGAGCATATTGTCAGCGGTTAGCTAGTTATGAACCATGCCATTAATAAACGAGTTTAAGACTTTGGATCTGTTTACACTTTCCCAAGACGTCCAATCTCCTTGCGTGTCAGATGAAGTTGCTAGTGAATATAGAATGGTGCCAGTTTGCTCAACAGAAGATAGTAAAATTCTTCCTTGATTCAAGTCAATACTATTATATTAAGTAAATTAGCTTTTTGGATGCCATAAAGACTTTTTACCCTCCATTGCCCACTCGAAAAAGGTTATTTTTACCGTAATCAGCATAATCATATGTCCAAGAAATCTTCTTTACCCACACACTGATCGCAAAGATATCTGTGCTTGAAAATGAGCTAGCAAAACTCGAAATTGTATGTGTATCAAAAGAAGTCCCCAGCCCAAGATCATAACTTTTTGAAGTTTCTTGTAATTTAAAAATCTGTCTCGTTGCTATTTTCAATTTAGAAAGATTTACATAACGTAAAATACTTGAATGAACCGAAGGCAAGAGCAAGAAGAAAATAATGCAAGCTGCAAACGGCCAGTGTGAAAATTTCGAGCCGAAGAAGTTGCTCTCTACCATACGTTAATTGGTAGCTTTAAATTTTTATACTTTTATTTGAATTAAAATCGGAGTACTTTCAAGAACAGTAAATTTCAATTATTTTTTAAAGCTAAAATGGGAGAATGCCACTGTATTGAAAAAAATGCTAAAGAAAATGCATTCGATTTTGAGAGAGAGAGACATCTGCAGATCCTTGAGCGGAAAAGGATTGCTCCTTTTCAGAAAATAGACCTAAATTGAGCATGAGGAATAATAGTGAGCATAGATTTCCTTTGTAATTTTCTAAGTGTGTGAAAGCTAAAGACTCCCTGCGTCCAGCCTTTATAATACAATCTCAAAAAACAGTTTTTTTAGAGCTGTTACTTGAACTATAAAGATGTGGCGCCAGATATCAGTTCGAACAAAAGGAAGTTTTTGATTAATAAATATTGCCAGAATCTCATGACGTCACGCAGAAATAAAAACACCTGGAACCAAGTACCCCAGTTTGAAACCTCTGGACCAGAAAATGAAATCTTTCAAGGATATGCATCTGGAAAATAGATATCAGATCACTACTTGGCATTGCTACCATAAAACAGGTCCTCTACTTTGGCTTTTTCAACAAACTTGTATCAGAGACTGACGTGAAGAAGTTCTCTAAATTCTCAAATTTTAGAGCATTAGCATCACGTTTCAGCGAGTATGATTTAAAGAGCGTTGGTAAGAGCAATCTCTAGTTTAGTTTAAGGCAGTTTAAGCTCAAATGCTTGCACGCTGAAGAGAAAACCAATGTTTTCTAGAGGGATTATCTTTAGGCAAATTTTTTCGAAACAAGAGAAAGTTTCTGCACTTCCGTCAAAGAGATCTCAAAGAAGAATCATACGATCTTTTGTAAAGCTTTATTTTGACCAGACTAAAGATCTTTGTTTTCCAGAATAATTAAAATCAAATGGCTTCGCAAATGTAACTGCTGATAAGAGATTTAAATAATGGAGAGGGTGTTAAGCTGATGATTTTCGCCCTGAGAAGAGAATTGATTTGTAGAAGATGTTTTGGAACCTAAGAATTAATTCTACGAACAGTTTATTTGCTTCTTTAGCGTGATTTAATCTAATTTTCTGTGATCTGATCATTTCCTGTCACTACCATAAAATTTAAAATGTCATTGGTCAGCTTCTCTAAGCTGATCGTTTCTTGTGCATTGCCCTTGCTTTTTAGAAAAAGCCTTCATTTTCAATTTCCCTGAGCAGTTGCTTTGAACTTACAATTCTCTTTAGATGCTTGATAGAAATTTTAAGAGACAAGAGTAATAAATGTCTTATTTGCAGAAAAGAGAATCAGAAAAATGTTTCCTATCATCAATTTAAAGTCTTTGAAAGGTTCTATCCACAACAGAAGAAATTTTATATGAATAATTTAGAGAATGAACAGAGAGTTTTCGCGCGTTCAAAGAGGTCTCTCCAGCTGACTTTTGGAGAGAACTCAGGTAGAATGTTCAAGAAATTAGAGAATACTCCAAATTCAAACTATTCTAAACAAAATAATAGCAAAATTTAACTATGATGATGGGCAAGTCTTCAGGATGATATAAAAACGACTCAACTAAGGTTTGCTAAAGTTTGAATTTGAATGTCGAAGCGGTTTTATATAGAGATTTTTTAAAAGGATGGCATCAAATATGATAATAAAATAAGATGAAAAAGTAATACTAAGACACTTGAGGGCAGTACAAAGTTTCCTATAAAAAAGGGATTGATTATGGACTGAGATTTACTGTAAAATGTGCTTAATCGTATCTGTTGAAGCGTTAAAGCACATCAGCTTTAGCCAAGTAGAAAAAAATGTTTTACACATTAATTTTTGTGGGAGAGTCATTGAGAAAGTTAGTTCTGCTCAGAGAAGTCAAAGGAGAGCTAACAGTCTGATCAAAGTCCATAATCAGCAATTCAGCCGATCTTTTTGTTGTATCGATAACAATGCGACGTAATGGTCTACTTCTCCAGTTGCCATGTTGCTTCTGATCACCATTTTGGCTTGCAAAATGACTCTTTTTAACATTTTGCATTAACAGTGAAGACGGTTGCCTAGGTAGATCCCCACCTGGTTCGTGACGGAAGGATGCTCTCGCTTGATGTTGACTTTCGTCACATTCAATCAGGTCACGGGCTGATCGGTCGACACTTAAAACGGAGGATACATCGAAATCGATTGGGAGAACCTGCGTTTTCTTTGCATTTTGAATCCTCTTGTTCTTGCAATACTCCTTAATCGACATAATCAATGTGGCAATTGCTACCAACGCACTGATTACGATTACAACGATGACAAGCACTATCATCACCATTCCAATGATGTCAATTCCTGCTTCAGTGATTGTTTTCATCGATTCATTCGCTCCAATGATTATAGCAAAAACACTTAGAATCAATTTCACAGTGTTGTTCAAGATAAACAAGAATTGCTGCATTTTCGCTTCGAATGGTTTAAACACAAATACCCCTACCAACAGACCCAGTGTAGTAGTAAAGTATAGTATTGCTTGCACCAATCCATAATCTTGAAGAAAAGCTATATTGACGACGGTGATAAAGCCCTCAAACATCAATATCAGCAGGAAATTCCTCGTGAATCGGCGATCGAGCTTCAAATCGGCAATTATCATTTTAACGGATGGTGGAATCTCACAACTCTCTCCTGAAATTTGCTGCTCTCGCTTCGAGGAGTCTGATACTGGGCTCAAAGGAGCAACACCCTGAAATTTCTTTTTCTTATTGATCAAGTAGCAAAAATACCCGAACAATATCGGGATAGAGGCAAGTATCATGCAGGAAACAGCAAGGCTGAATCGATTATAAATCGAAGGGTTCGAGTTACCTTCTCTGATCTGAACGAAACAGTATAGCACAAGTTCAGCAGAATCTCCGATATAAAAAGCCAAGAAGGTGTTCCACTTGAGGCTATCTTGGATTGTCAAGGAGATTTTTTGAACTTTAGGGCATTTCTTTGAGAAACGTAGAACAACTAATAAAATCATGATAACGATTAGTACAGCCAACTCTCTGTTTAGCGGACTCCCTTGGTTTTGTAAGAAGGCTGTTGAGGCACCGTATTCTCGGAATTTCCCAATCGTGCAATTTGAAATCTCGTATTCATCTTCAAGGGACGCGTAAGGATTGGGCATCAAATCCGAGTCAAGCATCAGACAGAAGGCCTTAAAATTTGCAGGGAAATCTACATTTATGAATCGGAAAATGTTAACATCCCCTATAAAATCAACGAGTAACACTGCCGTAGTCGTTGCCCCTTGCACTATAAGAGTGAGTACAGAGGTACTTGCACTTTGGACTTTTAAGGCTGCTGAGGTGGCCTCACTTGCACTCGTAATTGTTTGTAGAGTTTGTGGGTCAAGGGCCTTTATCGGGTCAAAAGCCGCAAGTTCATCTGAGCAGATGTTGTTATCCAAAGTGTAGTCTGGGAAACACGATAGACAGTCAGATGCGGTTGGACCGTTACAGGTTTGACAGCTTGAGTCGCACTCCTTGCACTGCTGATCGCTTGAATCGACAAAATAGCCACTTGTGGTACACGATACGCAAGAGCTATTCTGAGTTAAGAGGTAAGTGCCTGTGGGACATGATGTGCAGGTTGTCGAGTTTCCAGTGCAAGTTTCGCAACTAGAGGCACAAGGCTCGCATTTGCCGGAAGCTGATAAAAAAGTTCCAGCGTAGCAGCTAGTGCATTTTGTTGCTGAGCTTCCTGTACATTTCCTACAGCTTGAATGGCAGATTATGCAATCGGATCCAATGAGAGTCTCTCCGTCATTGAGACAGCTTGTACAAATTCCGTTTCCAACATAATATTGCCCGTAATAACATTCTAGAATCAAATAATCAGATTGAATTGAAGCTGAAAGAACTACTTTGGCATGAAGAAGTTTGGCTGTGGAGGAAATAATCGCCTGTACAAGACGCAATGCAAGAATTATCTTGTAAATATTTTCCGGAGGGACACTTCAGGCAGAAGGATGGTGCTCCTGTCGTGTTGAAATATGGAGCAAGAGCGCACTGTGAACCTAATTAATCATAAACACATTGCAATAAATTAAGATCAATATACTTGAACTCTCAGCAATCACACTCTGAACCCCATTGAGCCATAGAAAATTATTCACCTCATAGCGACCTCCCAGCGTCGAGTCCAATGTAGTCGTGCCAGAGACTCTTGCTCCACAAAAGTCCAAGGTGAGAGAGTTTGTATCCGAGAACAGAGTATCTTGAATCGAAAAATCACCAAAATAGTCTGGATTCATCCTAACAGAGTTGACCCATATTCTTCCTGAAAAATATCCCACTCCAAAATCGACTGGCTGAGCCTGAACGAGTTCTATGGCAATCTTATTCCAGTTTCCTAAGAGAAAGAAATTAATTAAAATAGCTATAGATTTGAGCCAGCACCTTGGTTCACCTTAGCCGAACCCGAAGAAGAAGACGTGACTATTGTTGTCCAAACAATGGAGACAAAATTCGTAGAGCTATCTCTGATAGAGAAGATACTCTGTTTGTTATTATATCCTGTGTAGGGCTTAAAATTGAAACTCGCAATAAAACCATTTGTAGCTGGAACAGGTTGAGAGTAGCTTAATAAGGTGCCTGGTCGGCATTTTAACACATTATACGGACCAAAGTCGGGATCTTCCACTTTATCAGATATAGAAACACCTTAATTGATTTTATTTAAAAAAAATGATTGGAAATCTTTATTTTTTCTTTTTACCTCTTATTGCAGTTGTTGCATATTCAGTAGTGCCTGAAATATAATTGACAATGGCAGTTTGATTGTTATCCGTATTGGGACTTGCAGCAAAATGAAGAATAAATAATGTTCCTATTAATTGAATTCAGTGAATTGTGAATAAACTCAATAACTAAGATACCATCGACACTGTTGATAGCGAGATTTATCATTTCATCCTGGGAGTCTGGAACATAATCTATGTAGAACCTCACGTATTGAAGCGTGCAATAGCAGACTTCATGAAAAGGATCCCCTCCCCAGTAGATTGTGGATGATGGAGAAATTGTGTGCAAGGCTGTTTGACGAACTTTCTCCTTGAATACGATATTCGACGTTTTATCGGCGTTTAAATGATATCGGAACCCATATTGTGTATTGACTGAGTTGCGAATTCCGAGACACAAAAACACCCATTCATTTAATGGGAGCATATTCTCAGCTTTTAACTTGTTAGAGACAAATTAGATAAGGAAGCAAATCAATTAGATTTGAATACACTTTCCCAAGGATCCCAATTTCCTTCAGTGTTAAATTGGTTTGCTAATGAGTATAGGTATTCGTCAGACTGTTGAACGGCAGATAAAAGCACTCTTTTTTGTCCTAGCCCTAGTGCTAGTTCAGGGTCCATGCTATGAGATAGAAAACAAGTTAGAACGACTGGAAAAACATTTTATTACCCCAAAGGATTATTAGCTACTCGGAAGATACTGTTCCGGTTACCACTCCAAGAAAGTTTTTTAATCCAAATGCTTATAGCAAAAGCATCGGTGCTTGAGAATGAACCAGTAAGGCTACTAACTGTTGTGCTCGAAAAAGATGGATTCGCTGAATTATATGTGGTCGCGGTTTCTTCGAGATAAAAAACTGTTCTTGAGTCTTAGAGAGGAAGTTACAGTTGTTTGAAAGAAAGATAAAGTACCTGATTGAATTACGCACAAAGAAAGAAAAAAGAAAATTTTGATGTATCCTGTCATCTGATCGACTGCTATCTCGCGAGTTTATTTTATTATTGAGTCTAATTTTATTGGATTTAATGTATTTTGATTAATGAATTCCAGTGATTTAAAAATGGGTCTATTTTTAAGATTTTTTTGTTAATTTCGACTTGAGGTGAAGTCATTCATCAGTGCTCATAGTTTCTGCCATAGGCACAGAGAGAGAGTCTGTGTTCAACTCATGAAGGGAACTTATGCAGAAAATTTTTTTCCCGTTTGTTGAATTTGTTCAAATAAAATTTGAGAACCCTAATCGCAGGTTATTTTGTCAGGTCTGCCTCAATTAAAATTCATTATTTTTGTCATTTTTAAAATTTGAAAAACTCTGGAATAGTGCAATTGGTTTATATGTTTTTAATCAAACCAGTACTGGCGCTGGCAAAACTTCTAATTTAGCTCCTCGAAAAATTTGGTTTGAGAACAATGAAGTTACATCAAATTATTTCAGAAGAATTGAAAAGTTCATGATGAAGAAGCCAGCCAAAAATGTTACAATCAGAGAGTTCTTTTGTGTAGCTACTTGAAATGGGTTAATCAAGAACTCCAATCCATGAAATTATAAAAGAAGCCTGCTGAAAGAGCAACTCGTTATTCCACAAGAAACTTGGTCATCTTGCGAACAAGAGAGGAGGAGTTTGTAATTTAGACAATCTTCGCAGCAACCAAACAGAGGAGCAAGTTTATTTACATTTAATGATCTCCAACTTCTGAACTTAACTGGAGCTCATTAAAATTCATTGAATTCAGTCTATTTTGCTCTCTCGATCTTTTCATAATAGTGTCTTCCTTTGTATAGTTGCTGCTCTAAGTGTGACCTGAGGAAATTTGCTTATTTAAGTGGAAAACACCAATTTTCTGATTAATCGGACAAGATGAATGATGATTTTAAGGCAAATAATTTGAAAAAGAACAGAGAGAGGAAAAAATCAAGTTCCAAGCGAAACAAGTATTTGAATAAATTTTTCGAACTAACAATAGGCTAAGTGATTTCAAATAGCATCAAAGTCAAAAGTAATAAAGAGAATACCTAGTCTTGAACACCCAATAAATTTTTATCTACATTTCCGTTAAATCCTCATAGCATCCATCAGCTATCAAACTTGGCTATCTACCAATTTACAACCAATCCCATCCATAAAGATATATTGAGCAAAATTTAATCAATCTAGCTAAAACCAATAGTTTTGTTTCTTTCTAATCCAGAAACAAAAGAAAACATCAATTGGCGCGGAGACCGGTTATACTTGCTGCTACTCTTCTAGGAAACACAATGAGTTCACCCTTGCTTCATTTTCATATTAAGGCAAAAAAGCATTAGTAGTAAAAATTCACTTTCTTCTGAGACTTTCTTGCTGTATAGATTCGCTCCCATGCTGTAGTCAGTAATTCTGATCGCCCCGTCATAAGAGCCTGTGGCGAGCGCATTTCCATCAGCTTTCCACTTTACTGTATATATGCCCCCTAATGATAATTAATAAATCATCAGTCCACTATTCTTGGCGAAAAGTCACCAGCATGAATATTTTCAAACGTCCTCACGATAGAGGCCTGCCGCACATCATATATTCTCAAGGCTTTATCTTTGCCAACAAAAGCAAGCAACTGACCGTCTCGACACCAGTCAATCGAATAAATATCTATTATGACGCTTAAACCACCAAACGATGTGATAATAACTACCATTTTGGCCACCGGCTGAGATTGGTTTGCTGCGGATTAGTCGCTTTTTTTCAGAATCTATGATATTAACGAGGTTGCCTTGGAATTTAACGGCAATAATTGGACTTTCTGCTAGAGGATTCCATCGACACTTATTTGCCATCCAATCTAATGAAGAAACTGCTTAATTCAAATGAACCCAAAATGCCTTACAAAACCCAGTCCCATTTTGCACGTCGCAGAGACTCTTATCAGTGTTCAGATCTGATATTACACAGAGGCCGTCCATATCCATTGTACTAATTCTGGTTCCCTCTGGATTAATATCTTGACTTGTGATGAGGTCTATTGAAAAGTGTACAAAGATTGTGACGCAAATACCAGGAAGAAAAACTTAGAGGTACGCTTGTGCCAAGTTTTCCAGCGAGCTTTTTTCACGATCTGGAGCGCATCGCAATCGAATACATGATAACTTGTCTCTCCGAAAATTGATAATAAGGCAGCGGCTCGTATTCGAGAGTTGTAAGCGACTTCAGGAATATCTAATTGAATTCAAAGCAAAGATTTTCTTTGTTAATATGGTTAGGGCAAGATATAATTACGCACAGGCTTTTACTCTTCCATATGTAAAGATCCTGTTGATGCTGCCTCCAATATCATAAACTTCGAAGTCAGAGTTTTGGCCATTTGTAACCGATGAAATAATATATGGAGTTCCTGAAATTCTCTCAATGAAAGTATCTCCAACTATATATTTTCTGAGTTGAGAAAATGGAGCTTTCCAAACAGAACTTACATTCATCAACTAATTGAGCTCCTTGAAAAATGATTGGAGGCTCATTCTTTCGCGGATTGGATAGCCCAACTTGATTTGATCCCCAACTGCACCATGCTATCCAAGGCAATTGATAGTTTCCTGCTATTGCTGATTTGATGAGGACATATACATAAATTTTCAATTAAACTGTAGATATATAACTTACATTTTTTAACACGAGTAGATTCAGAGGACTCTGCCTTTGACTTTATTATTTCTTGAAGAGGGTTCCTTGATGCAGGGTCTTTTTGGAGCATGATACTTAACAATTGCCGTAGTCCTTTCGGCACTTTGCGTTTATCCGCCTTTCTGAGGATTTCCTCAAGTTTGCGTTTATATTCATTTCTGTCATTCGTATCAACAAGCGCTTTCCCTTCCTCTCTTTCAAATCCAATCATTTCAAGTGTTATCAATCCCAAATTATAGGTCTCTTTGCTAGAAGGTGGTTCATACGTCGTTTTCTTTGATCTTGTTTGATAGATTCTTTGCCCTTTGCTAATTGCCGCAATCCCATTATTCGTATTTGATTTAGAGGTCTTCTTCCCTAATAGCCCTTGCCAACAGTTGAAGAAGTAGACTCTTGGGTTATGCGTGCAATATATATTATCAGCAGTAAAAGAAAGTTCAGGAATCCGCATTCTTCGAGTCAGAAAATAAATATCTCTCATTAAGTCACTGACCATCTTCTCCAACTCACTAATCGGAGGCGGATTATCTTCCTGAACGGAAAAACATTCTCTTCGTGAAAACATGATTTTCTTTTTCCAAATTCGAAGATCTCTGATCTCAACGCTTTGTGGTTTTTTCGTGGTAGTGCAATGAAAAAGCGCTTCTTGTAAGAAAAGAGTAGAAGCAATGTTGCTATTTTCGTTCTTTTTTGAAGCCTTGCTATTGTCAAAATCAATGCAATGGACATCATGTTTAATTCTGCTTCCTTTATCAGTTGCCTTGAATATACAATGCCGGCCCTCCTCAGATATTTTATTAAAATTACTAAATTTACTCATCAACAAGACCGACAACGGCTCTTGGTGAGAGGGTGAAAGTTTTCTTTCAGACATAATGCGCCAAAAAAGTATTTTTTCGAGATGAAATAAGATTTATTCAAAAATTTAATCGAACAGAAGCGCGGTGATTAAGCTACTTATTTTGACTTCGAAAGGGTTTTTCTGCCTCGATTGAATATTTAACAGTTTATATCAACAAACTTCGAAATACATGACCAATTAACAATAATTAGATCATATTCACAGTTATTTTCTGTTAACTCAATAGTAGAGGCTACCTAAAAAAATGAGTTAGAATTTTAACAGCTATTTTCTCCTCCACAATGAATAGTAAATCGACAGCGAGAAATTTCCCGCGATCGACACTAAGTACTCCTTTTTCCAATTTTCTGGTAGTTTGAGCGCACTCAAACGATATTTATACATAACCAATTCCTCTGTTGAAAAATCTGGGAGATTTTTTGCCAATAAAAATAATCCGATGCTGTTCATCGATTGCTGATGGACAAGATTCTTCCTCATACCGGTAAAAAACTCAATAATTCCTTTTCTGCTACAGCTTTTATCTTCGATTTGAAGGTGGAAGACTCCAAGACTCTGCAGACTATTCAATTCTTGAGGAAAGTCGCCGTTGGTTAGCCCCAATGTTTGACCGCCCTTGAGGTACAAGCCCAGGACCTCAAGCTTCGGACATTTCTTTAGAGGCCCAATGATGTATTTCATATCATAAAAGGCATCAGAAGCAATTGCAATATCCAAGTTGAGGCTTTCAAGGCAGCGGTTTGTTCCGAGGGCCTTCGTAATTTGAGAATAATGCGCAATGGTTGAGTCTAAATCTCTCATGTCGATATTTACTGCCGTTAATGAAGGCTGCGACTCAAAGAGGTGGGTGAGATGGTCAACGAGAGAGTTTTGCACTTTCATATCAGGCAGAGAGAATAGCATCAAAGAAAAAATAAGCAGGGAGTTTAATTGGGCGGCAGCATCGAAAACTTGGCCTAGAGATTGTACTGCTTTATCATCTACAAGGCTGAGATCTAACGATAATTCGTGTAGATTTTTGTTGCGCCCGATGCACGCTGAGAGGGCATCCAGTAATGCTGAAGATATTGCTGCTTTTTCTGGGAAATTGATTGTTAAGATAGTCGCAGAGTCACAAAATTCTAGCATATTTTGAAGGAATCCCTCACTTTTTGCTGAGTTACTGGGACACGCGAGCATTCTGTTTAGGATTAGATTTTCTTTTTCGCGTTTGAAATCTAATTCAAGCTTGCCTATATATATACACAGTTGTTCTGGAGTATTTTGAGGGATCGAGTGGCTAGAAAATGAGCAAATCAACTTCCGCAAACTCTCTTCACAGACTATGGTTGCGTCTTGGAAAAACAGAGAGAATTGCTCTAAATTGATGTGCGGAATTGCTTTTTGGAGTTCTGCAATAACGGCTTCGCTTTCTGCTTTTTCCCCTCCAAGGCCAACAGCAAGATGGTTAAGTTTTTTCAATCCCTTCAAAGCGTTAGAAAATCCATCGTTTACATGACAATGTATATAGCTATCAGCGAACGCTAATTTTAGATACTGCAACTGCTGCAGGTTCTCGAATCCATTCCAAAGGGGTCTGAACCCAAAGTTCAAAGTAGTTGGCTCTCCAACTAGGATGTCCAAAGCGATGATATTTCGGAATTTAGTTTTCAAGAGATCAGATAGCACCTTAATAGTATAATCCGTTGAATACATTAAATTCAAACCGAAACTCTGAAGTTTTGAATTGCTGATGTCATGAAGCAGCTTGATAGCCTCATTAAGTGTAATTTCTTTTGAGATCAATCCTTCGTCAACTATATCAAGTTGAATCGATTTTGCCAGTGAAGAAAGAAGGCGCATTGATTTTGAAAAAGTTTTGATAGAGGTTATTTGGTCGCTAACGTCGAGTGTTAGTTGCACTTTCTCTAGATTTTTGATTGCATGGAACCGCTTTGCAAACAAACTCGCAGAATATTTGGTCTGATTTGGGATTCGGATATTGAAATTGAAGGAATTGCAACGTGCTAAAAAGTCATAAGGAATGCTGAGCTTGTTAGAGAATTTGCCATTGACTTCGAGCCTAAAATCGCAGTGGCGATGAGTTGTACGTCTCCAGTTTCTCAGAAACAGAGTGAAATTATATGTATCTAATCTGTCATCTAAATGGATTTGATTTGAGACTATATGGGAGATAGGAGCGTATGAGCGATGTATTTCTGACACTCTTGCTGGTAGAGTTGTTCTGACAGACCTTTGAGAGCAAACGAATGCAGAGCGAGCGCGATCGGAGAGTTTGTCTTGAGATGCTGTGGTCATATCTAGATTTTATTTTTTTAATTTCAAGTTTTTGAAATCTATACACTCTTGTTTTGGTTCAAAAATTCTGCGATTAAATAACCTTTCTGTGAGCTAAAAAAATATTAATTAAATGCTGATAGGATCTTTTCGGAACCTCGGATGATTTTGGAGAGTTTTTCATTACGAGTAGCAATAAATTAAGGACTTCACCCAAAGTAAGTGACAAAGTTCTTTGATTTCACTTTTTATAGGAGTGTGATGTTGTCATCCCTTTTGGATTGAAAGAAAACCACGTTTAAAAATTTTTCATTATAATTTTGTGGGGGAAGAAAATAGCAATCAGATTACAGTCCGTCTTAAGAAAGAAAGGAATGATTAATGTGGTATCTTCGAGAAGTTAGAATTTGGTGTGATTCGATCTCTATGTGAAGCTCTAATTCATCTCCCCCCTCTTAATAAACTTTCAATACAGTAAATTGTCTTTTCGATGATTTATTTGCGTCTTTCATAGGCAAATGCCCGGCACATAAACGTTCGCTATTATCTTTATAATTTTTTTTTTGTTACAACCACCAAATATATATTTGCTCTATCAATTATTATCTTCAACATGGCACGTTATTCTTAGGCTTAAGCTAATAGATTTTCAATCCACTTATGTTCTTCAAGGTTTTGGATCTAGTAAGAGCAACCTGTTAATTGTATTCAGATTAATTTTCATATTACCGATGCAAACTGTTATTTTGAAATTGTGAGGCGTCTAATATCATCCTGCGAGCATTTGTTAGTTATAAGTTTCAATAAAGTGCATACTGGCTGCCAGCGAAAATCGGTTTCCTGGGCTGACTTGACCGAAGCTCTTGATAAGAGAGATTTCTAATGGATAACAATGCTTTAATACGGACGGATATTCAATTTACGGTTGCTGCTGCTGCTCTTTTCCTATTGAACGATTTATCATAGAATTATTCATATGCGTCGGATTTGCGTTGTAAAGCGCTTTTAATTCACGATAACTCCCAGAATTCTGCTGCTTTCTTTGAAAGTCCGAGAGATTTTGACGATTAGCGCTGGGTGATACTTTATATTGGCTTTCTGCAGATTAATAGTTAGATATGATGAGGATATTTCTGATTTACCATCCAGATTATCAACTCCAAAATAGTTCTCAACAGACTTTTCAGGTTCGTTAGATTTGCCGACCACATTGAAAGGAGAGGGATTGTTATTCGAAATAATATCATAATGAAGAGATTTATTCGAAGTAGACAGCAATTTATTGAGTTGTCGGTCTCTTGAAACCAAAAAATCCATGTTCAACCCCTGATTGGCGGAAGGGCTCTGTAGTGAAAGTAAGTTTGAAGTTGATAGATAGTTGTTCAATCCTCTGGAAATCATTTGAAAATTCAGCATAATTTTTTTTCAACAATTTACCTTTCACGTATCGTATTAATTGGTGGATAATCACTACTGTTCATATACTGTTATTTTAATTCTTCCTGAACGAGTATTACCTGTTTGAATGGAAATTTGGTCCGCTAACGCTGGAATTGATGTTTTGTTCGGTATCTTTGATGCCGTTTTGAGTGTCAGTAAATTTTCTAAAAAAATAACTTAGATCAGCTTTGGCTCTATCTGCAGCGAGTACTGGCGTAAATCACGATGCCAATCATTATTTGGACTCTTTTGAATTCTTTCGTTAATCTTTGAGTGTCTTAGTGGAGAATTAATATCAACCTTTTGTACCAAACCAAAGCAAGTCGAATAAGGGTTTTGTTGGGATTATTACCTTGTTAACCGAGGTTGCATCTGCTTGAGGTGCCAAATCACTCGACAGTCTCAATGGCTGGGTCGTTTTCTGGTGCTCAAGAAATAAATCTAACGAATCTTCTTGAGCATTGCTCCCATTTCTCAGCTGATAAGCACGAATCAAATTTTTGACTCCTTGTGTCACACGAGAGCCTGGACTTGCTCCTTCAATATCTTTTGTAGTGAAGTTTCTATAGTACTTGATCTATATGCCTCATAATACGATTTCTATTTGTAGGGTGTTTACATTATTGTTAATCTTCGTCTCCCTATGAAAGGAATATAAACCTCAATAACGACTCATATTTCACATAGCTTTACGTATTGTTGTCAAATGGAAAGATATTTTTCCTCGTCTCTGTATTGAAGAGATGCGCTTGGAAATGTCTGCGTCCCGAGGGTTTAACTTTCTCAGGAGTGTAATCAGTTGAGCCTTTTATCATCTGATTATTGTGAGAATTTGTAAAGTTGGTACCAGCTATGAGATTTGCAACTCTTTCTCCTTTGGCATATCCTACATTGAGAATAAGCATATTAGCTAAATGATTTTGATGCAAAAGAACTGGACCCTCAGATCGAGATTGATCCGGTTGATTGAGGTTTCCTCCGAGTTGGCTTCTCTGGAGATCTGGTTGAGAGGATGTTTGGTTACAGGTTCCAACAATATGAGTATTACCACGATAAGAGATGCTGTGCATTTTTAGTGTACTTCGAAACAATAAAATTTATCCAAAATAAAAAAAAAAAATGTGGCTCAATAGAAGTGATTATTTAAGTGCACTACAGCCATTCATCTAGTTGACAATCTTGTTGAAAAGGCTATTTATACAGATAATGAGTTTAAGGTTTTTTAGTTGAAAAATTTGTTGCACAGCATTCACTTTAATGTGAGCTAAAATCAAGTTGAGACTTGTATATTAATCCAAATAGCTCTTCATCCTTGAGAGTATTTGTAGGACCTAAACCAGACGATCTTAGACTGAGCTAAAACTGCATAAGATTCTTTTACAAAAAACAACTTAATCAGCTATCTCAATTGAGAATCTTATTTCTCTGGACCTCATCATTAAGGCATGTTTAACTGGATCTACATCCGAGCCTTAGTAAAAGATGCATATTCTAAACCTCTTTGGCAAGAATCGAACACTTAATTATTACTGATATTAAAACAGAAGTTTTTTGTTAATTATGAATATTGAAAACATAAATATTTTGATAGGAGCGAAACAATATCGATCGAAGATAAAGAACAAAAAAATAACAACTGCCTCTTAAAAATCAAAAAAATTTACATTTGAGAGAGGTAAATTTTGACCCTTGCTTACGAAAGGGTTCAGATTAAGCCAATCTTCTTGCTTTTGCTGATTAGAGTTTGTATTCGAAACACTCTCCCATTGCTGAGCGAAATTAGCATCAAAAGTTCTTTTACTAAGATCATTTTTTGATTGAGTTGTTCTTAACTGATTTGGAGTTCTGTTTTCCTTATCAAATGAACTGTGGAAATCCGATTCCCACCATTCTTCAAAAGGTTTTGCTTTTTCCTGTTCGACACGTGATTTTGGCTGCACTTCGTCGAAGATCTTAATAGTTCGTTTCGTCTTCTTGATCTCTGGAAGAGGCTGAAATTCTTCGATATCACAAGGCTTTTGTATTTTATTAGAGTTTTCAGCGTCAATATCAAACTGCAGGAAATCTTTTTCTAGGTTTTGCCATTTAGCCCTTAGTGCTTTCGCGGCCTCTTCTTGATGATTTGAAACTGTGGTACTTGGATAAATGCGAGCACAATCCGTTTTGCTATCGAATAATTCTCCTGCATATCGATCCCAAATCGATTTATTACGATCCTCAGAGATAAAGTCATCGTCTCTGCTTGCTTTGGTGTTAACTTTGTCACTCCCTAATTTTAGTCATTATAATCTGTTCATGATTTTAAAACTACTCTCTGGGTCAATTTGAGCACAACTGAGGTGTGGTGGCAATGATTTGCTCGAATATGAGAATGCTATTATTCGTAAGTTTAGAAGAAAAGGTAGAGTGCCTCTTACTCATATTTTCTCTAATGTTTTTCGCATTTTCACGCTCAAAATCTAATCTTTTTTCGTCAGTCAACAGCTTTGCCAACGTTTGGGCTCTCTCACGAACTGTAACAATGAACATTAATAATGGCAGCGATGAGACCGGAATACTTTCTGATCCTTTATCAATTCCATTTTCAAGCCAAACGAACTGCTCGAGCTGTCTAATAATCCACAGTTCAAGCCTCGCTTCTGCAATACACCTTGTGGGTCCATTTTTCAATAAGAAATCCAACAAAAGCAAAGTCTTTATTGTTTCAGACCACTCTTTAGCTCATTTACCAAACAATTGAATTACCTTTTCGATGCTTTTAATTGAAGGAGACGATTGTTTCAATTTCTTCCAAATTATCTGCATGGTCGTTTTGAAACTCTCTCTATCAAACCATTAATGCCACACTTACTCCTGCAGTCATTTACTCATAATAGCAACGGTTAGCTATCTCGTGCAGCTGCGACGTCGGGACTTGCCAGATTCGATCATTAGTGGCTTCTTCAACAAGTTGCTCGAGAGATTCTTCCTCGTCTTTTTTAGATCTGGGTTTATGTGTCAAGAAAGAACACAAAAATATTATCTACGTTAACGCACTGAGCGCTCTTTGTAAGAAGGACATGGCAAAACGAAGTGAAGTAACTAACTGTAAATAAAAGCTCCCAATTATTTGAATTTAACACTTTTTTCGAATTTAGATTCGTTGAAAATGAAGTGATGAAATTACAACTTGCTCATGCTAAAAATACTCAAACAGTCATCAAAAGCAGTTGCTGAGACTACTACAATAAGAATCGAACCCCTCTCGTTCTATTACAAAATTACTCTTCATCAAAAACATTGTGTATTCAGCCTCGATGTCGTCGCTAACTAACTTTGAACTCTTTTATATGGTTTCGAGCCCTTGTATGCAGCCTCTTCGTCAGAATTGTCGCTATCGACTTGCATTTCTTTCACATCGTATATTTCTTCCTGTTTATATTGGATTAGAGTGGTTTGCGCGGGAAGAGCCTACTAATTTTTTTAATGTCTTCTGGAGGAACTCCACTTTCTTCGCTGTATAAAGCTTCCTTTGTTTGAGATACTCCGTTTTTGTGAGCATATTCAGCGTTTCCATTTTGAGATCTTCATATTTTTTCTGTAGAGAGAATTCAGTTAAGCAAGCAATGGCTCCTGGAGTACCTTTAGTGATTTAAATTTTGTATCGAGTGACGCCATTATTGTTAAAAACTGAACTGATAGAGGTTTGAAGCGAGGACTTATTATATTGCGGAGATGCTGATGTTAAGATATTCAATTTTAATCTGAGAAAAAGTTTGCAATGGATTATTTCGATTAAATTTACATAATTTCTTGAAATACATAAAACTTATACATATCGATCACAATTTGCCGAGGGCAATCTGAATACAGAGAATTCAGTTAAAAAATTTAGGGGTTCCTTTACTGTAAATGTAAATATTACAATATGTAAATGAGTTTTCTTACTTAAGGTGCCTAATGAACTTAACTAGAGACCCCACTAATAGCAAAATTTAATTTACAGCCAACAAATAAATGGAATCAAACATCTTATGTACACTTAAATGAAGCTTCCACGAGGTAACGCAAGTTCTGGCTCTCCGGCTCCTCCAATATTGAGTAAGTCATCTAAAACTATATCTGTCTTGGGTTTTTCAGGCGCAAGAAACACGTCTTCAGGGACAAATTGAAGTGCTTGGGGCTTCTCATTCGACGCAAATTCTAAGACTATGTTAAGAGTTTTTTTCAAGAAGCTTGATTACCGTCGATTTGATAAGGAGGAATGCTTGAATTTCGAGGCGAGAGACCAAGCGGAGAAGGTAGCTGAGGCTCTGGTGAGTGAAGTAGTCCCATACTGTTATATAAATGGTTATTCTGATTAGTATTATCCTCCTCCTCTAGATTCTTTATCAAAGGCATCTGTGGTGTCTCATTCCAGGTGGTACCAGTACCATTCGTCTCTTCGACTTTAACTTTCTTTCTTCTGCCTAGAATCCCATTAACAAAGAGAGCAAGAGAGGCAAAGAAATACCTCTTCCCGTTTCTTTGGTCTCTTCTTTCTTCACTGGCGGTGAACTTTTTTGGGAGACATTCCTTGTGACTATTTTCGCCTCTTTGTTCTCTAAGGGCAGATTTCCTGAAAGCTCGGAGAATTGGTCGTCTTCTTCGAATTTTGTATTAAAAAATCTTTGAGCAATCTTTTTATTTTCGCGCTCTCTTACGCTCAATTGCTTCAGATGCTTGCTGAGGAATCCATTTTTCTCGTTAGAATTATTACTATAAATGCAGTTAGCGCGACTTTAAAAAAAAATAAATCAGATGCTTACTTCCCAAACAATGAAGACGAGATTTGTTTAGATAAGTCTCCTAAATCAAATGACATCTGCTCATTGCCATTGTTCTCGAAAACTGAAACGGTGGTTTTTGTGCCCTTTGCAAAATTAACGAAAATTTCGAGGAATAAAAGGTTACCTCTGGAACGGAAGTGGATTTTTGACCATGGGAGTTGGATTGAGCTGGGTCACTCTCAAGGCTTAATTGCTGCTCTAGAAGAGAATCGTTTAGCTGCTCCCGGTTTCCAGAACTAATACCTGTAGGATAGTTCTTCCTATTGGTAAAGTAGAGAGATCCGTTATTGATCATTGAAAAGAGCGCATAGATCATTTTTTGCATGTTTTTTTCTTTCTGTTCTCTAAGGAATCGTTATAACTCTTCTTTAATTCCAAGCAATGTACCCTTGCTGCGCAATGTCTTGTAGCAAATTTTTTGTGTCAGCAATCATGTTTGTATTTTGCTTTAGTAGATGCTCGGATAGCTTTTCAACGTCAGACAAGCGACCAGTTAGTGTTTGAATCTATCATTAGAGCGAATACATGATGAGATCATGGAAGTGATTAAATTAAGGTTACCTCTTTTTGGCTTCCAGTTAACTCTTTCTTGAGTTTTTGGATCTCAGCAACATGATTGCAGCTCGTCGTTGGATTTGGAAAATTGCCTACACCATCTGCGATCTCTGCGTTTTTTCTCTTGATTTGAGGGAGCAAATGCCTTTATTTCAAAGTTGCACCGTTAATCACATTATAGTCTCAGGATTTGTGCTTACTTTGCGTTTCGTTTAAATAAGCGGTGCTGGAATTCGTGCTCTTGGTTCTCATGGCGTATTTTATGGAAATCATACATGTTGAGCTAGCAAAAGCGTTCAATTTTGTACATGAATTTGCAAAGAAGTTACTTGACGAACAAACGAGGCAAAGTTGTTGTGTTTGAAAAATTTAGGCAGAACTGATTCGCTGAATTCATTGATGTTTTTGACGATAAACGAATTTCCGTCTTTATTCCAGGCAATGCTTTCATTAGGAGTCTATTAAAACATTTTGGAGAGGAAGCCGGTTAGCGGAGAAGCGTCCACTGATTTCTGTCTTTCTTTACCTCGAGCATGTCGTAAAGTTTGAGTAGGAAAGAGGGCACTGCTGAAGAGGACTTGCGTGAGCTCTTGCGGCTTTGCTTACTCGCTGAACGACTCATAACTCAGGGGTCGAATGTATAATTTTTATTGATGTAAATGAACCTAATTTGGTTCTAATAGGAAATTATAATTGGCAATCAATACAGCATAGATCAAAGTTTTCAAAAAATTTAGAAACTTTCGGAAAGTAGAACTTGTTCAAGATATAATATATTTGACCTTCTTTGATCAAAGACATCTAGCGCGCTGTGGAAATGAAGGAAGCATTCGCAACTTCTTAAGAATTTTCAAAAATCAGAGTGAAATAAGGCAATTGAGTTGTAAAAATAGGAAATTTAGGCCGGCTGGAGGTGGAGAGGCTTTTATGTTGGAATAGCTGACTGGAAAGAAGCATTGGTGATCCCTCACTAGAATGCACGCTATGGTTGCTTATTTTTTGATTTAAGGCTTCCTAATGGCGAATTAAAAAAAGAACAGTTTCTATAAATAATGCTTAATTCTTGTTGAAAATCATCCTGATGTAGTAGATTGCAAGTACCGGTGCTGTAATGATGAAATGCTCTGCCTCTGGGATGAAAAGCTTGATACTAGGGATATTCGGCAGGTTTTTAGGGTGAGTTAGAGTTAAGGCCAGTTCAAAAGTAAGAGGTAAGCAGCAGATGAATTACCTCAAAGTGAAGCAAATAAGGCGTGATTTGCATTTGTTTGAGAGGCTTTTTTTTATATTTTTCAATTTGAAATTCATTTTTCAAAAGCGGAGACGTTATTGCAAGCAGAAAACCAAAAAATACGCCAAAGAAGGTGTGAAGTACTCTGGGGCAACTGCTAATGATGTAGGGAATTAGTGGGAATAAGATATTCTCGTTTTAGGGATTACTGAAATTTGGTTTTAAGTAGTCATCTAAAGGATTATATTTTAAAAATACAATGAGAAGAGAGACAAACCACCCACAACAACAGATCAAACAAGGAATCACTGAATTAATAGGTTTTCCTCTAATGATCATTCAGAATTCGAAAATAAATAGTAATAGTTGACTTAGAGCAGCTTACGAGTTTTAATTGTTGCAAAGGATAAACGCATGGTGGTTTGCCATTTCTTTTGCTGTTGGAGGCCGCTTCCCGATTGACTCATAGAATACAACAATGAATATTGGTTCGACCAATCTTCAACGAAAAGCAAAAATAAACCATTTTCCTCTTCTTCGCGCTGTGGAGAACTCAAAGGTGTCTCTTAAGTAGAAATTTTTCAGGGGCTTCAGAAAAAAAAAATGCAAGGAATCCTGCGAGTCACCCCATATAATAGCGCGAGTTATTTAAATTCAAGAGCTATAACTCTTAAGGCTCAAGATTTAATCACGAGTTATAAAAAAAATATTTAAAAAAGTTTATGAAGCTGATTAGTGTCATCACTCTTTCTGTTCTTGTGCTTGCTGCTTCAGCATCCACTTGGGCTGTCTTGATCGCCGGTTCCAACGGCTACGGAAACTACCGCCATCAATCTGATATCTTCCACGCTTATCAAATCTTGAAGAAGAATGGTGTCCATGAAGATCACATCATCACTTTCGCTTATGATGATATCGCTAACAACAACGCCAACCCATACAAGGGTCAAGTCTTCAACAAGCCAAACGGCCAAGACGTTTATGCTGGTGTCAAGATTGACTACTCCGGCAAAGATGTCACCCCAGCTAACTTCCTTGCTGCCCTTACCGGTGATTCAACCACCACCGGTGGCAAGAAGGTCCTCCAGAGCACTGAAAACGACAACGTTTTCATCTACTTCTCTGATCACGGTGCCGTCGGTTTGGTTGCTGTCATCAACAGCTACCTCTACGCTGATGACCTCAACAAGGCTTTGAACACCATGCATGAAAAGAAGATGTACAACAAGCTCGTCTTCTACCTCGAAGCTTGCGAGTCTGGCTCCATGTTCACCAAGTTGGACAAGAACATCAACATCTACGCCACCACCGCTGCCAACGGCCAAGAAAGCTCATGGGCCCAATACTGCTCTCCAAATGACGTCGTCAACGGAAAGCACATTAACTCTTGCCTTGGTGACGAATACTCTGTTGTCTGGATGGAAGACTCCGATGCCTATGACCTCACCACCAGAACTCTTGACCAACAATTCCAACAAATCCTCGCCTCCGTCAAGAAGGTAAATTAAAATTTCAATAATAAATACTCATAGTTTTAATAATACTCTAGAGCCACCCACAACAATTCGGAACCCTTGAATGGACTAATGGCACTCTCTCCAACTTCCAAGGAGATGCCAAGACCAAGATCTCCCACCCACTCCTCAGACCAAGATTGACCAAGCCAAAGTCCCTCGGTGCTTTGAGCTCAAGAATGAGCACTGTCTCCAGCTTGAAAGCCCAATACTTCTCCAACCCAACCAACGAAACCCTCGCTGCCTACCAAGCTGAACTTAAGGCCATGGCCTACTTCGACAAGGTCTTCTCTAACATCAAGAGAGCCGTCAGCCAAACCTCCAAGAGAGCTAACCTCCTCCAAGTTATCACTCCTGAACTCCCATCTGACCTCGCTTGCTTGAAAAACGCCGTGAACTCCTTCGAAACTCACTGCGCCAAATTCAATGACTACGGTCTCCAATACGTCAGAACCCTCGCCAACTTGTGCTACACGTAAATTCATTTTTTTTCTTGAGAGAGCGCTAATTAAATTTTTTTCTGCTAATTAGTGAAAACTACTCTAACATTGATGGCTTACTCCAAGCTGTTTGCCAGATGAACTAAAAGGGCTTTTAATTGAGCAGCCATTACACACACTAATAATTCATATCTCAAATTTTATATGAGAATGGCAAAGTAAAGAAATGAGTATTCATGAAGTAAGAAGAAAATCAGTTATCCAATAGACTTCAAAAAAAGAGAGAATTCCCTCTAAAAATCTTTTAACAATTTTATCTTACGGAAGCTTAAGCAATTAGACTTTCAGGGTTCTAAGTATTGAAAACTAGCCTTCACATTTTTTAGGTTACAAAAAATTAAAATTGCTTAGGAATTTCCTCAGTGTTAGTCAGATTTTATTCAGAGTGCTAACTGTATCTGCTAACAGACAAATTTTAATTAAATTGTTTGCTAATTTCTCAGCCATGCTGAAGCAGGAGCACCAACCTCTTGAGATCATCAGAGGTAGCATTACGATAGCTAATCTTCCCTAAAATTGTAATTAGACAAACTTTATTGGTATTCGGGAAAACGTCCACCACGCAACAAGCCAAGTTCTTTCTTCTTTTGTATCGATGATGTATTTCTGTCTCCAACAGTTCAATCCACTCATTTGTCTTTGCTATTTCAACCCAGGATCTTGTGTACCAGCCATTCTTTGCTGATTTCGGTCCGTTGGACATTGGAAAGACCTATCGCTTTGTTACCGAACTCGAAAAACTATTGCACAACAAGGCATACGAAAAATGCCAGATCTATCATTACACCTCCTTGGATAACGCTAAGAGGACAAACGCAGCATGTTTGATGGGAGCTTTCCAAGTAGAAACTCTGATAAGTTCCAACCTTGAGAAATATCTAT
>ENA-UOTX01000167-UOTX01000167.1-compost-metagenome-genome-assembly--contig:-NODE-167-length-72784-cov-7.605719_pt1 | contig 72784 bp, 52 predicted proteins | sample MGYA00238143_ERZ746982 | MGnify/ENA primary metagenome ERZ746982 (study PRJEB28758, sample SAMN06268862) | compost metagenome | isolation source: single cell | place: USA: California, Emeryville, Joint... | reverse complement strand
ATTGAGGCTGAGTATAAGAAGAAATGCCGTGATGCTGGCATGAGAGACGTGCTCGAAAAGCCGATTACAATGGAAGTAATTAGGTCACTGCTCCTCAGTAACATGGAATAAATTGAATTAAATTTTGCCGTTCTTTCTCTATAACTTTCTGTATAAACCTCATTTTCCTTTATTTATTTTTGATGACATCTGGTATAGATTGAAATTTTGAAATAGCAACTTGGTTCGTTGCTCATTAGATGAGATAAGCAGGCAGAATTCGATCTAGGAGATGATATTTTATTTTAATGAATGCTTCATCTGAATTTCCTCTATCAAAAATAACTCGCTCCGTTATAGTCGTCGGGAACAATTGCCATTGAGCTTGAGAAAAGAATTCCAAGGACGATTTTATTTTTTTTTTGACAACAGTAACTCCAATGGTCCACACATACCCTTGTATTTCAACACTATATCTGAGATATTTCTACTCCTGCTGGTAAGGAGGGAAGCAATTAAGGAATGTCATTGCCTTGGCTTACAATTATGACCAGAACAAAGCCTCCAAATCCCATATAGCGAGATTTACAGTTCTTTTCGTCCCAACGTAAGTATTAATGTCTGATTTTCCTTTAGAAAGGTAAAGGTGGCCTGACTTAACATTATTGGACGTCTCTTATCAAATCCTGCAGTTTCTTGTTTTGGATTCTCGAAAGATTCTTCGTATAATTCAAAAACGTGTTGGGGACTGGTATATCTATTCTTAACAGCTCAATCAGCTATTGTGACGATGCAAATTTGTTACCAGTTTACGGACAATTGAGAATCTTATTTTCAAATCTAAAAACGCAAATTTAAACGTTTCTACTTGTTGGATCCTGATTAAAAAGCTATTAATTGAAAGTACCCTTGTTAAACTTCTCAAGGTTTGAACTGCATAAATATCCTAAAATAGGCCATCATAATGTTGATTTCTATGTTCGCTCTCAAAACCTCTAAAGTCTTCATTGCTGCAAGCGATTACTGTTGAATACCCAAATATACATATTTTAACAAGATTTAATGAAGAAGCTTGAAATGACATTGTCATATTATGAGAAGACTCTTACATCCTCCTACATATGATGAGAAATCCGATTTTAATGTTATCATGATACCTCTAACTCTCATATCAAATTTGCTATTTCGTATTAATGCTTCTAACATTACTTACCATTCTCAAAGACACACAAGAAAGAGCCACTCGGTTAGCTCCAGTTTCCCTGGTTTTTTCTCTTAATTCGCTCAAACTTAGTTTACTGACCTATCAACAACAACAATTCTAAGTTGTTCTTTCTCAATTCACACCCTCCATAATTGATATTCACTATATGATCACTCTATAAAATTTTTCTCTTGCACTCGAATCACATCCACCCTCCACGAAAGCCTCATACAATAAGTCATCCCTCAAGTAATTCGGTCTGCTTAGCCTTCACAAGCTCCATTGCAAGAAAATTTTTCGGGGGTTTTGAGGTGCATCGACAAAGTCAAGAACCATTTGAAGATAAGTCCAAAGAAAAATCAAATTTTCATAGCACTCAGAATTTAAAAATGAACTGATTGTAAACACTAAAGATATATATGTACGTATCATACAGAAAAATCTCAGAGAATTGAAGAGATACCAACACACCTCCTAAGAAGTTTATATGACTAGTATTTCTTCACTCTCTTTCTTTTAGCTGGTTCCAGGCTGTTTATTTCAACTTGTTGATACGTTTCCTTTTTATTACGGAGGTGGTTTTCTTTTACTGTTGTGTTTTGACTTAATGAATTTATTGACTCCTCCAGGAATGTCTCCTGGTCGCCGTCCTGCTCCTCCAGGTCCCAAGAATTAAACGAATTATCCAATCCGAACTCCAATTCTTTTGGGTTTAACACCGCTTCATCTCCCTGAGTCAATGGCTCAGACACTTTCTGATCAAGAGACAGCTCCTTTTGTTTATCAGTTCCGTTTGATTTTATTTGTTGAATCTCCTCGGTCTTGGTGTCCTCGGTTCTATTATCCTCCACTGTGGTCTCAGTTTTGGCACAATCGTTTGATTTTTCATCCAATGTCGCCTGAGGCTTCTTCACCTCCTTAGGCTGATAAGGCTGGGTAACTTTATTAAATAGGTTATTATTGCATGCAAATATATTTTGGCATTCAGCTAGTTGAAGATAGAACTGAAGCGATGAATTCATAAACGGGTCCATATCCAAAGGATTAAGGCCTGCAAATGGATTCATGAGCGGATTCGCTCGGTTATGGCTTTGAGGGAACGGTGGTAATTGATTCCAAGGCTGCATATTCATAAGTGAAGGTGGCATGCTGGTCATATACTCTTGAAATGGATCGCGATATAAAAACTGGCTTCTTTGGGAGGCCATGATGTTTTCAAACTCCTTCTGCATTTGTAGTTGTTGAAAGCGCTTCGGGTCGACAGGAGGAAGGAAGTTTTTTTTTGTTAGAGTAGTATCGCAAGTCTTTTTCATAATTTAAGTCGTACTGCGAATTTTTGATTTGGAAATATTTAATAATTATAATTGTAAGAAATCATTCCTGTATTGTTAATCCAAAAAACGAAATTAAAAGCACTGCAAAATTAAAAACCCATTTAATTTTCAGAGCAAAACGAGAATAGACATGAGTCTAAACTAACCACGGGAGGCTGCTGGTGACACCGATGATACTTACAAGGTGATCAATGTTATTTATTCAAAAAATTAGAGCAAACGTTTGATTTAAAGCTATATTACTAAAGGAAGTTCAGTAATTTCAGGCGGAGTCAATGCGTGACTGCTAAACGATGCGCAAGCTGCTGAAAAATAGAAATTAAGATAGGATCGCTCAACATTGCTTTTCATTTTTAAGGTAACGAGGCTCTTTGACTCTAAAATAGCAAAATGAGATAAGTCTAAGCTTACGACGCTGCAGAAGTTAATTGAAAAGCAAAAAAACTCTTAAATTTGAAGAAAAAAAAGCTATTATCTCACAATGAAGCGAATTATGAAAAAGCATCTGCTCAATGAAAGATCTATTAAGAAAGGCGCTAATGTGGTCTGGATATGTCGCTGTTATTTGTTAATCGTGCGAAAAGAACCAAGAAATCCTCTTGGAAGCGCTTGAACGGCGCTGCACGTATTAAAGTTATCATTGTCAGCGCATTTAATAAATAATTTTCGGTCAGTTCGCTGAAATAAAATTTTATCATGCTTGATTAATTGAGAGTATTTTTCTGGAATTAACGACAAATTAATTCTCTTGTGTTGAAAAGATTGATTTAAAATTAGTTTGTTTCATGTTTCGATGACTCGTAAGTATTGCACGGAATTCTTTAAGGAAGCGTTGAGGAATTTGATTGATACTAACTACTAATCCATTTTGAATCGATCTGCCGAACGCTCAAATTGTAGGTTCGTCTGGAGATGGTACTAGAAGGAGCGAGGTGAAACAATTTTTTTCACGGGATTTTTGCTTGAAAGGGCTTTGAAGTCTTGCGTATGGAGTAAGTTCGGGGAGGGAAACTTGAATTATGCAGAATTTTTCAGATTCTCGGCAGTCTTCAGATTATATCAATCAATGAGGTTGATACGCGCTCTCTTATCACTCTCAACCAAGCTACAGCTTCAAAGCTCTATAAGAGGTAGATTCTAATATTAAGAGGTGCTGATGATGTCACTCTTAAAATGAATGTAAGCTATCTAACAAATGTGAAAAAATTCCTATCACAGACCAAAGCTTCAGCGTTATTTCTACCTCTCTTGCTAGTTTCTGTTTGTCTGGTGTTTATTTCAAGGTTTTGAGTGAATGATAACCTCAATCACTACTAATCATAACGCTGTATAGACTGTTGCCTTCAGTAACAACTTTGTTGAGGGACTATTGCTCTTTATCCGCTCAGAAAAACCCTTCTCTAATTTACTGTTCAGAGGTTTCCCGAGAGTTCTTAGGGTTACTAAGAAAATAACCGTCGTGCTCAGCAAAAAGTATATATCTGTTTTAATTTTCGTTAAAAAAAAAAAGCAGCTCAAGCGTCGCTCACCTTTATTAAAAAATATAATCAGCTGGATATATAACGAAAAGGCGGAGGGTATTTAAATTTCCTGTTCAGAGTGACAGCATCGCCGAATTTACATTCGTGGTTCAATCAAATAAGACAATTGTGTGGTTGTAGCCTCGTAACGTGCCTAATAATTGATATTTAGGAGAGTCATCTCGATTTGAGCATTCATCACTCTAATTGTCGTTTTATCGTGTGAACTGAGAGCCGATAAACTCAAAGGAAAGGATCAATTGAACATGTGAATGCTGCGGGGCTAATCAATTTATTTCTCCTTTGAGATCTGTTTCGGAGCAAGTTCATTGCTCAAACACACCAACATCCACCAACATCGTTCAAAAATGTTTCGATTTCGACATCATGCGCGTTGCAGATCCTCCAGTTGACTTTTGTGTGTCTATTTTGCACAATGTAAAGAGAGAAAGGTAATGTGATAGATTCATCAATTATGTAATTACAGGCAGATTCAGAGATAGCTTGAGACGACGCGTACAATCGGTATTCGTTGAATGAAGTGCTGCCATTTGAATTTTGATACTAAAGACCAAAGTGAATATCGGATCCTTCTCGGTAATGATGGAGATTAGCCCACCCGATCTCCCATTAGTAAAACTGCTGACAAAAAAACTTAAAACTTATTGAGAAAGAAAAACATTCTCTGTTGTTAGAACTACGTTGCCAGCATATTGTAGAAAACCGGTCCTTGAAGTACGATTCTAAGGAGAAACAATTAGACTGCATGTAGATTGACTTAACTTTAAGGATAGTAACTCATGTTTAAGTTTTACACCCTTTGCTGACTTTGTTGCATTAAAAGTTTCCTATTTTTGTGATAAGAGGAATGAAATTCAACAACAGAGCACTTTTATTTACACTCTAAACGAAAACATGAGCTTATATGTAGAGTTAACAGTAGGTTATTTGAGATAATTAATTAATCATTTTAACGCGGACATTCAACAAAATCATGAACGAGGATGATCAAATCAAGCGAACCGTACGAAGAGGATCTCCAAATCAAGGTACCATCATCCTCCTAATGCCTCAATTGATTTTCGTATCGCCATGCATTGCTTAATCCGATGTGTAGCTGATAAATTTAGAAATAATCAAGTAAATCAGGCAGAGGTATTTCAGTCTCAATATAATGACAAGCAACAGTATCAACACCCTCGTTCTATGTCTCCTTACCAAGGGAGATTCTATGAAAACCTGTCAGAGAATCCCCAAATCCACCAAGAAGCAATCACGGTAATTCAAGACCGACAGAGAGCTCAACGGAGAAGTCCTCAAAAGCAGTTAGATCAATTTCAGGGTCAAGAGCAGCAGCAGCAATTTCAATATGAGCAAGGAAGGCCGCCTCCATATTTTCAGCAACAATTCCACATTGAAATTCCTCAGCAACCTCCAATACAACAATACCAACAGCGAAAACCTAAGGCTGATCAGCAGGCATCCCTAGACCAAAGCTCCGAATCAACACAAGATCGGAGCCCAGAAAGGCAACCAAGATCTTTTCAACCTGGTGAAGAGCAACAAAGTTTTGTTCAAATGGGCTTTCGTGCAGAGCAAGATCCGCAGCCCTACTGGTACCAGCAGCCCAAAACCAATGACAACCATGAGCATCAGGATATGAGGAAATTTCAGCCAAGGCTGCATTCAAGGCATCCAGGACAACAGCAGCCAGCGGTTGTGAGAGCGCTAGTCCAGGAGCGTTTTGAAGATAGACAGTCTATTCAGAAGCAGCTAAGCCAGCCGATAATCCAGCAGAGATCCAATCAACAGAACATCCACTTAGGGCCTGAATATATGCAAGATAACGCGCAAGTAATGAAGGTACCAAGAAAAAGCTCAAGAAGAAGACAAACTCATGAAACTCGGATGGATATGCAGACTACCCTTGAGAGAGACTTCACGGAGGCTAGTTTAGATCCGACTATCGTCAGAACTCAAAACTCTCCTTCAAAAAGAGTGCCTCGAGGTCCTCCTAGCCAAACTCCTCAAGCTGACTACAAAGATGATAAGTTCTTGAATAAAAAAGGGTGGATAGCTGATTTCAAACGACAGAATATCAGCGGTTATTATTTCATGCCTTCAAGTGCATGTATAATCACTTGCAACACGATCCTTGGCATATGGCTGCTTATTCTTGGCGGTATCGTATTAGGCATATCAAGCACAATAATCGAAAAAGATATCGAATATAGCTCAAAATGCCCACTCAATCGCTATTGCAATTTCACCGTAACCATCACTGAACAAATGGATAATCCAGTTTTTGTTTATCTCAAAATGGGAAAATTTTATCAAAATCACCGAGAGTAACCTTTACTCTCCTTCCGCAACCCTCTGAAAGAATTATTGTTTAACTAGCTATGTCAAGTCGTTCAACAGGAAGCAATTATCTGGGAGTGTATTGGATCAAGGTGAAATTTATTCAATTGAGAAGTAATCGAATATTTCTTTCAAAAGATTCTCTTACAGGCTGTGACCCTGTGATTAAAGTGGAGGATCTACATGACTTTCAGAAAAGCGCTCTAGATGGCAAGACACTCTCAGCGAGCGCTATAGCGAACCCTTGCGGACTCCAAGCAAAAAGCTATATAACAGGTAAGAATATCAGCGTGAACATGAACAAATTACCCTAACAAATCAAAAAGATACATTCACTTTTAGTGATGCAGAGAATTACAACATCGAGATCAACACCACCGAGATCGCTTGGTCAGTAGACGCGAATAGCAGATTCCAACGTAACGAGAATTATCTGCACACGCAATGGATTGATATGGCTAATGGTAAAAACACTCCAATTCCTTTTTTCATCATTGAACGTCTCAATTTCTAGAACGGTTCATGAATTGGATGAACTTTGCAACGCTTCCTAATTGGAAGAAGCTTTGGGGGAGAATTGACCAGCCGTTGGCTCCAGGAAAGTACTACTTTGTCGTTCATAACAGTATTATGAGCTCCTATTATCACAAATTGCTAACATATTTATTCAGCTTATGACGTCATAAAATTCGGAGGGGAAAAGATATTTTCATTGTCAACAGCATCAGCGATAGGAGGAACGTCTAATATGCTGGGTTTCACGCTCCTCATTTTTGGTAATCACCTTCTTCGCTTAGAAAACCGATTTCATTGCTTGCTAATAGGAATTATTTATTTTATGATCGGGATGGGCATCCTAGGTTACAGATACTGTACAAAAATGGATGATAAAAAGAACTACAGCGAGCTAACGTTCGAATGGCGAAAGCCAAAATAAAATTTATGCATCACCTGGAGTTTTTCTTATAAAAGACCGCGATTTTTCCTCTTTAATTCAGATTAGACCACATATCTTCTATATTTTACTCGATATTGAGTCGTTTTTATACTTGGTGAACATTATGTGTCTTAGTAAGGCACTTTATTCAACCTCAAGCAGTCCAAAATGGACTGCCTTTCGCAAATATATTGAAACTGAGGAGTTTAGTTAGGTATGCGATTTCAAATTATTATTCTGCGAAATAGGTATTATATGTAATTACAGTAATAGATCAAATTACACTTGCTGGTATATTATGAAATAAACCTTTAACTCATAATATCATATCAAATTATTTCAAGGAAGTTCCTTTACTTAACATCTCCCGAGAAATCTTAATTAACAGGATATACTCTCCAATATAATAGATATTATAGCTCTGAGTGATGACTACTTGCGAGAGAAATTGCTTTCGTGTACCAGTTAACATCCTTCTCGAACTCTCCACCTAATTCCTTGCAACAAGCCTCCATACCCTGATATCTCTTCACCAAATCAAACCCGATATTGTGTTGGAGCTTGCGAATGCAAATCGGGCAGTATTCAAGGGGTTTTCGGGCATTTTCCTCAAGATGGTTTGACCCCATCATCAGACAACGGAAAAAAGTGCAATGGCCAATACCAAACATATGGCCGATTTCATGCGCCATTACCTTCAAGAAAAATTATTGACTAAACCTAAAACACCCAAAAAGAATACCTTTGAAGCTCGATAGATGATTATTTTCGGGTCTGTCGGCGTTGTTGGCTTCGAGAGGAAGAAATTCTCATCATATCTCGCAAATGAAAACACCCCGACACCGTATCCCGTGTTCGCTAGCCCAAAGACTATTGACGTTAGCTATTTACGTAAATTCGAGCTGATAAATACCGAAATTCCAAGAATCTTGAGGATAGAGGTCGGTCATAGTACATCCGATCGTACAATAAGAGTCTTTCGGGACCTTCGATCTCAGAAATTTGAGGATATCGGATGCATTGTACTGCTTTTTGTTCGAATAGTCGTTAATACGCCAAGCAACGCTCTTTTCCTTTTCTAGAGCAATTGGAGGGTTAATTTTAATGATCATTCCAGGAAAATAGGCTGTGAGGAATTTTTCAAAGGTGTTTATCATGTCACTGCTAATTTCTTTTTCAAGTGGCTGCACGTAGATCGTTTTTTGGTTCTGCCTAACTCGTCTAAAATCGCTTTTGGCAAACTGTTCAAAGGTTTGTCCAGATTCTTTATGCTCGGAAAGCCAGTCGCCGGGTTTAGGTTTCGCAATTGGATCAAATAATCCCATGAGCTTTCTGTAGTATTCTTCGTGCTCAGATTCTGCTGATTTGAATCTTCCTAACGCTGCAATCAGCTTTTCTGATGTTGGCATTGTAAGGCTAGCCTTAGACACCATTTGGGCGACAAATCTTTTTCTTCTTATTAGTTTCGCTTTGAATTTTGATTCTTTAGATTCCAAAGAAAATAAATAATAGTTAGTATAATATTCTACAATTTTCCTCATGATGCTAAGCCGAAAAATTATCGATTTTCAATGAGAATGTCTGTTGTAGTTGTTAGAGCTTATCTACATTAATTTTGATATCAAGAGTTTTTAAAAGTCTCTGGGGTCTGAAAATACATTCCCTTGTAGAGATCCAGCTTCATATGGCTTTATGAATTTCACATAGATGTCATACTCCACTTTCTTTTTCGCCTTTAGGAATGTATGCAAAGTGCTTTCTTTATCAACGTCAACGCTTAGTTTACTTATTTTATGCTCTTTTAGGACCTCCTTGCTGATTCCTGCCATCAGTTCATTGAGCAAAAGGGCCTCTTGGTCTTTATTTCCGAAATAATACATTCCAGAGATTTGTGCTGAGGTGGGTTTTGGAGGAAACACCACACGATTAATTGTCAGGTCAGCCAATATGTTGATTCCTATGAACATCAGTCCGGGAAAGAGAATCGCTGCTGAGGCACGAAACCCGTTATTGATCATATAAAATAGCGCAGAAGCTGGCACCAACGACGTTAAGGCATAAAATCCAAAATATGCAGCCTTGTTGTTCAGGTGTTCTTTAGGAATGCCCAAAAATTTCTTCAAACTGTTGTACTTCACATGGCTATTCTTAAACACACTTCCCCCAATGAAATTCTTTTTATCAGCAGAAGAAGCTGCATAGCTGCCAATGTAATCAGGATTTTTGAAATATTCATCATAGGAGGTCAAATTCAAATCACTGTCGGTGTAATATTCTTTCATATGCTTTTCGGCTTCTTCTGGGTTGATTTTATTAACAGTAACGTCCTTGAAACTAGATTGATGCTGGACGTTGACGGCCAACACTCTGGTATGCATTTTGCGGAAACCGAGCTCTGTGAACGGCTTTTCTGACTCAGGGAACAAATTCGTGAGGATAGCGTCGCATCCACGATCAGTTGATACATTAACAGCTCTTTGCAGCAGCTTCTGCAGTGTTTGTTCAGGATAATTTGCTTGTAAAGTGCTTAGATCGCTAATCACGGAGATCCGAGCAAGTTTTCTGCCTAAATAGGTCGATTTAAACCCCAGAGTTGCTAGTCCGATTCTGGTCGGGGTTTGATTGAGCTGTTGGTTGGCTTCGAGGATTGCATGCTCTTTGAATTTGCTCGCGTGGTAGCTGTAAGGCTGGATGGTATCAATGACAGGCTCGTAGATATTTGGGATTTGGAACCCTTTGATTGGGTCAGAAATAGATTTGACTGGGTATTCAGAGGGATTTATTTCTCGTACTGTGATAGATGGCTCAGACATCGCTGAAGTATGTGCTTAGATTTCCAAAGCGGAAAATTAAATTAAATTATCTGAATGGCTATATCGATAGAAGGATCGTATCTTACAATAAACACTTTTATTTTAACAATGGTAAGCTGTAAACATAAGAATGTTGTGAAAACCGACGAAAAATCTCTGACAGCTAATGTTGTAGACTGTTATGCGTTCATTTTTTCCCCCAACCTGTTCACTATTGACACTATACACTCATTGAGTTAATACTTGAGATAAAATTTTTAGCTTTGTGCGGTTTAAACAAGGCCTCTGCTAATACAAGATTTGGGCAATAACAATCCTTTTCTATAGTGGACTCAATATATTGTTGTTTATTTTCCAATTAGATATGCTCTATTTTGAACAGTCTCAGTGTTAAAGGCAAAACTCAATGTAAAATCTTAAATTCTGATCTCTGTCAAAAATTGTTGACTTTGATACATACAACAATCATCACCAGAAAAATGGAAACCATCGAAGAAGATCGAGTCTGGGGACTGGATGAAAATGCTGAATGGAATCAATACACCAATATGAACGCAGAACTCCCCAATATCAAAAAAGACGACAAAGAAAAAGATAAAGCTGATAAAAAACCACAACCTAAGTCCAAAAAGGAACTTGAACGACCTTCCTTCTTCTTCCCAAAAACTAAGACAGACACCAAAGGTGGTGTTGTCAGCACTCCACAAGGGTATGGTGTCATCCAAGATATCAAGTCAGATGGAAAAGTTATTTCAGTTAAAGTGAACAATGTGATTCATGACTTTAAAAAGTCGGAGGTTAGCTATGACATTCCCTTGCATGTTACCTTCTACTCAGGCAATACGAAATTCGAAGCCACAGCACATTTTCCCATCTTTATGACCATTACTGAGTTACTAGCTAAGTTCGAAGAAATGGATATCGAGGGACAAGGGACTACTCTCAAGAGAATATTCTATAATGGAAAAGAGTTAACTGCGAGTCCTTTGACTGTTGAGAAATTTGGTTTCGTACCAGGAGCAAAAGTGCTTGTAATCTTCTCTGCAGGCAAATTTATGAAGGTGAATCGATATGCTTCCATAACTACTGGATGGGGTTATAGTACTAGGTCAATCGATGCAATCACCTTTTCGGTTAACAGAGATATTAGATTTGTCGGTTTCGGATTGTATGTTCCCACAGTGGATAACAAACCACTCGTTGGAGTTGCTAAATTGATTCTAGGTGTTGATGTTAAAGCTTCGCCTTTGGAGCAAAAGGAAGTAAGTTTCATGCAAAATACACCTGAGGTCGTCGATAAGATATTCAAGGTCATCTTTGAACGGCCGATAATGATTAAATCCGGACAAAAATATACTTGCGTGTCAGAACTATCCACTAATACTTCCCACTATGGATCAGGTGGCAAGATTAGTGTAACTGGAGATGGAGATGTGGCATTTACATTTTTCCACTGCAGTGGATCCTCAAATGGCACTGGAACAGGAAGTGGTCAAATCCCAGAAATTTATTATTATGCATAAGATAAATATGAAATAGAAGCTGAGCTGTCTCATCAAACTTAATTTAGCTATATATCAAGTTTCATATTTAACAGCGATACACAAACACTAAAAAATATAATTATTCAATAACAAGAAATAAATGAAAAATAACTTGCAATAATTTGTTATTTGCTTATCCTTGGCTTGTAATTTCTTTGGCTCAAGTGGATATCTTAAAAATCCGTCAGAATAATATTTGCACTATAGAATCACTAAGAAGAGAAAAAAATTTGGGAAAAACAAGCAATTTCTTTTCTCTAGGATTTGGGTCACATATGAGCTTCTACTTTGATTATTATTATTCAGAGCCTGCAAACTTAAAGATGGAGCTTTTTTATTTTGGAAACACTCAACTATGAATTGTGAATAATTGAGATTTATTCCAAGAGTTCTGTGCTATGGAATTTTTGTTGATGTGATGGCTAGTCGTTAACGAATATATTTAAGCTTATTTGCTATCGTTCGTCTTACTCAATATGAGCGTTAAGTATAAGTGAGAAAATTAAATGATTTGAATGAATCGGCTTATCGATACAGATCTTAATTTCTGATCTCAATAAAAAATTGTTTACTTTTATACACACATCAAGATCAACCAGAAAAATGGAAACCATCGAAGAAGATCGAGTCTGGGGACTGGATGAAAATGTTGAATGGAATCAATACACCAATATGAACGCAGAACTCCCCAATATCAAAAAAGACGACAAAGAAAAAGATAAAGCTGATAAAAAACCACAACCTAAGTCCAAAAAGGAACTTGAACGACCTTCCTTCTTCTTCCCAAAAACTAAGACAGACACCAAAGGTGGTGTTGTCAGCACTCCACAAGGGTATGGTGTCATCCAAGATATCAAGTCAGATGGAAAAGTTATTTCAGTTAAAGTGAACAATGTGATTCATGACTTTAAAAAGTCGGAGGTTAGCTATGACATTCCCTTGCATGTTACCTTCTACTCAGGCAATACGAAATTCGAAGCCACAGCACATTTTCCCATCTTTATGACCATTACTGAGTTACTAGCTAAGTTCGAAGAAATGGATATCGAGGGACAAGGCACGACTCTCAAGAGAATATTCTATAATGGAAAAGAGTTAACTGCAAGTCCTTTGACTGTTGAGAAATTTGGTTTCGTGCCAGGAGCTAAGGTGCTTGTTATCCTTTCTGCAGGCAAATTAATGAAAGTGAATCGATATGCTTCTATTACTTCTGGATGGGGCTATGGCACTAATTCAATCGATGCAATCACATTTTCGGTTAGCAGAGATATTAAATTTGTCGGTTTCGGATTGTATGTTCCTACTACTGAGAACAAACCGCTTCCTGGAGTCGCTATGTTTGTGGAAGGCGATCAGGTGAGAGGGACTGTATTAGCGTTGAAGGAAGTAAGCGTATTGCTAAATTCACCTGACGTCGTCGACAAGATATTCAAGGTCATCTTTGATCGCCCTATTCTGCTTAAATCTGGACGAAAATACACTTGCGTATCAGAACTATCCAATAATACTTCCCACTATGGATCGGGCGGCAAGACGAGCGTAACTGGAGATGGAGATGTGATTTTTTCATTTTATCACTGCAGTGGATCCTCAAACGGCACTGGAACAGGAAGCGGTCAAATCCCAGAGTTTTATTATTATGCATAACTTTTAAATATGAAATAGAAGCTAAGCTGCCAAGTCAATTTCAGTTTTCTAGTCACCAAACTATTATATCCAAAAGAAATAGTAAAATATAAGCAAATCTCCCTCAGAAAAAGAAGAAATATTAAACTACCAATAGTATAAAATGAAATCATCTAGTTCATGATTAATAACTGTCATGAAACAACTCCCAAATTGTTCCCTTTCGTTTCACGAAAGCACGTCATGGTTTTCTATTTTATTTATTGAACGGTCTCATCGAATACTGAGGAAGATTTTCGAAAAAACACACTATTTTTCATTTTTCTTTTATTAAAAATCTACAACCCTATAATGCATACAAAAATATAAACAATACACTCAGAAAAGGTATTCGATTTATACGGAAAAAGGATTGTTAGTAGTTGTCGGCTCTGGAATTTGATCAAACACTATTTTCATTTTCGTAAACTCTTTCCGAAACAGCCATCTGCAAAAATCATACATTATATCCACAGCGATATCTTGATCAAACTCAGGGCATTTTCGCGGAAGATAGTCAAGGATAAATCTATCCGCCACCAGAGGCAAATACTCAACATCTTGCTCTTCCGAAAAATCCTTCCCATCCATCTTCTCCAAATTCGAACCCGAGTCTTCCGACTCTTCCTGCTTCATGTATGAGTCGATCTCTTTATACCCAAATTCATTCAATGCCTCACGCAAATGACGAAAGAAGACCCCCAGCAGTAAATAGCATTCGATTTTGACAATTTTGCTGACATGGTAGAGAAAAATTGCCATTATATTATCACAAGTGTGATTTTCTAGAAATTTATCTGCTTTCCTATCCAATTTGACCTTGTTGATGATAGTATGAAAGGGATGAAACTGCGGCTTGCCATTTTCGCTGCAATGGAGGACGTAGAACCCATCCGCTGGGTCGCATGATCCACCGAAATCGAATTCTTTGATAATTGAAAGATCTGACTCAACGACAAAATCGCCTGGCAATGAAGGAATGTCCATTTTTGGCTTCATTAAAGAGTTGCTATTGGTATTGAGATTCTGTGGATCGAAGTTCGAGGTTGTGTCGTCTGTTTTCAGAAGTCTGAATAGAAAAGAGCATTAATAACATAGTTTGCAACAGGGTTATATTATTACCTCGGTCGGCCCCTTTTGTTTGCAGCGGGGAGGTTAGATTTTGTACCTTCGATTTGTTTCCCTTCATGCTTAGTTTTGATATGAGTATATAGGGCGGGGTAAGATAGATAGCCTTTGCCGCATCCACAGACGTAGTTGCGACCGGCCTTGTCTTTTTTTGAGCGCCGTCTGCCTTTAAATTGGAAAACTTCTGGCTTGTCTTTTATGCTGAGTTCATCTATGGGTAAAATCTTTGCGGTTGTGCCAATTTCCTAATGAAGGTAGTGTCAGGCGATGTGGTAGGGTGAATGATCGGCAACCATTGAAGATTCAAGCAAGGATTGGTTCAAATCTTCTTCGTTCATTTTTAGGTGAATAATAATAGTGGAAATTTATTCTTTTTAAATTATCTTACTTTGGAATTTCCTTTTGTAAGGCCTGAAAATTTGAACCTTGCTCTACTAGAATAAATGAAGATTTAAATGGGTACAGGTTAATTGAGGGATGAGCAGTTCTCTGGCCAACCTTAGACAAATACATCAAGAAATAAATAATAAACAAAAAGAAGGAGTCAATTTTCCTGCTATAAGAATAAAATATCCATTATATCAGCTGTTGTTTGCTTTTCTGCAACTAAAACTCATTCGCAATCCTTAATTATTTTGTTACACGACGCAACCACAATAAGGCATTTTGCTTCATTGGAAACGACAGATATTGCAATTATTAGAGGATTCTGTTTTACTCATTACAGCGGGAGAATTGTTGATGACGGCTAAAAAGCACGCACTATGGCATTAGAAATATCTTAGAATACAGAATGAAAAATTAGACTCTTTAAAATATATAGTTAGCGATTTCGTGCAGAGAAAATTTTTGATTTTCCCTGAGTTTCCTCGTGTACTGAATCACTACTTTGCTTCTCTTAAGGATGATTGCCCAACTTTCTCAAAACATTCTATGAACGGCATTTATCCCTCTTGGGTAAAGAAAAAATCAACGATGAAATTTGCTAAAGGAAAAACATGAGGAACTAAAACTGTTCTTAGATTCAACACTAATTTTTTTACATCTTATCAGGAAAGAGCGCTTTCCAATCGTACAAGTTGGATTTCGTGAATCTGTGTAACTTTATTATCCCATCCCTAGATCCTGATGCAATAATAGAACTTTGGGAAGATGTTGCGAGGCAGTCAATCCAATCTATCAAAATCACTCAAATATTCAATGAGTTGAGATACCTGTATGAATATCAGGGTAAAAAGCGCTTATTTTTTTGTTTTGGATATTATAAGCCCCCATCGAAAGATCAGCTGAACCGGAAATAATATACTGATCGTCTGTACTCAAAATCAGCGACTTGATCCAATCTAAAAACCAATCAGAAAGCATTTCATGCAAACACCTTACGTGTATGAACTGCAAAGCTACAATGCAGCAAACCCTCTAACAAGCTGAATATCTTAATAGTTCCGTCCTCTGAAGCAGAAATAATGTATCTACTATCTGAAGTTATCCTCACAGCTCTAATGCTCTCTACTCAAGCCGCTTCATTAAACCACAAAAAACGCTGCGAATTACTTTCATGCACGTTGTGCAGAGTGTGTAGCCGAGCGTACGTCGTCAAGCTAAAGATATGAATCGCGCAATCATCTCCACTTGACAATATGAACTCTGAATCCGATGAGATAGCTATGGTTCTAATAAAATCTTCATGTTTTTGTGTTTTTTTTGCAATAAGCAACCAGCAATGGAGAGAAAGGAGTAATACCAGTATGCGCGTTTGGAATCCGATGAACTAAAGCCAAATCTGAGAGCATGAAAACCCTAATTGACCAATCTCTTGATCCTGTAACAACCCATTCATTATCAGGACTTATCTGCATACACAGAATCCAGCCTATTGAGGATTATAGTGATAAAACTAAATTATGCTGAAGTAATTTACTGGTATCGGCGCCTTGCACTGAGGTGATTTTTTTCATGTCTTTGAGGCTCCATTTTGCAATAGATTTATCCGGGCTGGAGGATACTAATATTTCGCTGTTGGAAGTCGCGCAGAGGCCCATGACCCAGTCGTTATGAGCGTTCTCGAACATATGAACCAAAGACCTTGTTTCTACATCGAATATTTTGATGCTGCAATCGGCTGCGCCCGTAACTATGTACTTGTCGTCTGGTGTAATCAAAAGTGATTTAACGGCATCTAGAAGTCGAAGTTAGTGCTATGGACTGAAAAAAGTCTGGGATACAGTTTGGCCGTATTTCAAAAGTGAATTCATCTTTCAAGGTTTTGAGATTGAAAACTTTAATCGTGCAGTCAACCGAGCAGCTTATTATGTTCTGGTTATCGCTTGTATGCAGAATGCAGTAAATCCGGTCTAGAAAATTGATAAACTTTTCTAATAGGACGAAATACCATGATGGACGCCGTTAAACGAATGAACCAGCTGTCTGCTCATCACACCGAATACTTTTATACAACTATCGGTTGATCCTGATATTACATATTTCGAATCTGAAGTTAAACATATTGTTCGTACGACATCTAGAAAGAGTGAAAGTTTTTGTAAATCATCATGGTGAAAGAGAGAACCTTGATGAGCATTCTTAAAAGCTGCCAAAACCCGATAAGTTTTGAGTGAAACAATCCTAATCGATCTGTCACTAGAGCCCGTAGCAACTATTTTCTCTGTAGCAGACAGGGCAAATATGGCTCCTAATTGATAGTTAAACGAATCCAGTGAGTTGCGTTGAATTCATGAAAAAAAAACTACGTGAATGAACCTCTCTCACGATTTTTTTCAATCTTCCAGTTGCCAAATCAAAGGCTCTGATCGTCGTATCGAATGACGCAGAGATTAACGTCCGCCCGTTGTCTGTGAGTATCATAGCTGTTATTCCATCTAATGACATTATTTTGTCGAAATAGTTAAGATATATTTTGAACCTTCATGAACATTTGGAATCCTCAAAGGAGGAGTAGACGGAGAATCTACATTCAGGATTTTTATTGAGTTGTCGTAAGAGCCAGATATTAGATAGCGGTTATCTTTGGTGAATAATAAATAGCTGATAGTATCTACGCAAAGCATCAGCATTGATCCTAGGATAGCTCTAGTTACCGTTATGATACTCTTGCTGCGAATAAATACAGGATTGGCTTTCCAATGAGTACACCCTCAAGCTAGAATCATGCGATCCTGAAGCTATATACCGGTTATCTCCAGATATTGCAACAGTTAGGATGCCGCCTATTCAGAATAGGGTAAAAATCCTGATGGAAGAGATTTCAAGGGACCTTTATGAGCATTGTGGAAGGTATGTATCAAGCGTTTTGTTTTAAAATCGAATAATTTCACAGTGCAATCTGATGATCCGCTGACCAAGAAATTGTCATCTGAGGATAATGCCAGACTTGAGATGGTATCTATTCCAAAACAAATCAATTCGTGAAAAAAGATACAAATTGTTAAAATTCACCATGATGGCCTGCGTTCGGAAAATTATCTGTTGATATATCGTCCCCATTGCGAAAAGAATCGAATACTGGGAGCGCAACGTTAGATTTTAGCTTCGAAGGGTCAACAGCCATTGGTTTGTCAATTTTCACAGGTAATATCATTTGATTCTTAAAAAGCAATGAGTTAAGCGTCGAGATCGACTCACTATCATCATAGTCTTCTTTGGAACCGTTTAATATCTCTGTAACAGCCGCTTCAAACATATTACTGTTCTCATTGACGGCCCTCATAATCGATTTCCCTCGTGCAATCAGTTTTAACGCCAAGACACCAAGAAAATATGCATCACGGCTTGAATTTTCTGAAAGTTTTCCCAGCTCCGGCTCAATTAAAGGCTTATAATGCTGACATTTTAAACCCTCAAAGTTTTCATCAAGAGGCAGCAGGCATTTGGATCCTTCGAAAGGGAGCGATGGCCCAACAGTAAATCGATTTGACGTCTGAAATATATTCCATTCATCCAGGAAACTATTTTCTGAGTTAAGAGCTGCTTTTTGGGCTGCAAGGCCAAGCTGAATGTGAGAAAGGAAAATGGGTAACTCTTCTTTTGTGAAAAGTCTTTCTTCTTCTATTCTTTCGAGGATGGTGTAGTCTGGCTCAAAGAGCAAGTAAATACAGCAGGAATCAGGATCTGCAATTAAATGGAACTTTTGAACATTGGGATGTGTTATTCTTGAGCATCTTTGCATATGATCAATAGTTTTATCGAAAAATTTTGGATTGACCTTCAGAATTCGGACGAGAAAATCTTGCTTATGGCTATTGAGTTTCCCAATCGCGAAGATAGTTCGCTCAGAACGTTTAATACCAACGAGTGAATCAAAACGTGCTCGAATACTGGGCGAAAGGGTCATTTTAGATTCAGGAGACACCATTCTATTTGTGTGAAATAAAAATAACCTTAATCGATAAATCTTACACAAGTAAGAAAAAAGAGAAAAATTCACAGAGAATCGCTAAAACAGCAGCACAAAACTGAGCTCATTTATCATCTCTGCGAAAAGAGCCAATCTAATTCGCTCATCGTGATATAGAAGAACGAAGGGTGAATAACGGAATCCATTTAAATTTTTGATGGTCGAATCAACCAATATTGTTAAGAAAACTAAAACAATAAAATTGCCTGAATATCCCAAGTAGTATAGCGAAACAGAAAACAGCTTCAGAAGGCGTAGAATTACTAGGTATTTTTTCTGAGCAAGCAGTGTTTACAACACATATCATCATATATCATCATGGTAAAAGTAGGGCCGGTCTTAGATCTTATTAAGAAGGCCGGTCTTGCAGGGCTTGTTGATAAAGAAACAAGCTAATACATTCCAAATCTCAGCTGAGAAGGAAAAGATAAAATACTACACAATAGTTTAACGAGAGTTACCTAAAACATCCGAATGTACTAGATGCTAGTCTGAATTAGTATTTATTATTGGGAATCGTTATAATCTCTAGGGAGTGTTGAAATAACCTTCCTGATTGATGTGCAAGTATTTAAATTAAGAAGAAATAATGTATATTCTACTGTTTGATTTCTCATACTTGTGCATACTAAGTTTAGGTCTCGTTTAATTCTTAATAAATTCAGATTTCAATTTTAAATTTTCCATTTCACGATTATTGGTACAACCATGAGAACTAAAATACTTTCTCTTATTTGAATTCTATCGATCTTTTTTGAATAGTAAAAGTTTTCAGAGTAATACCGAGTCAATTTAGCATGTTTTCAGATGACAATTACGCCTTACAAAATTTGTATAAGGATTCCAATCTGTAAATGTATAAATCATTACTCAATACAATTCCTGGTTTAATTATCTCGTTCTTGAAGAATTTTTTCAAATTTCCCATATTGTATATTGATTTCAAATTCAATTATCAACCTTAATCTATAAACCAAAAATTTCAATCGAGCGGACCAAAAATAATAAGATAAGTTCTCAATATCCGCCAAATTCCACAAAGCAAGAACCTGAACAAATGATTACAGAGAAATGAAATGAAAAACAAAATATATCTGGATATCCAAGCCTTATAATTTTAGTATTAGGATTGAGTTTGAAAGGGAAGAAGTAAATGATTGAAAATGGAGCAGTACCAGGGGAGGAATTAACATAGGTCTACCGAATCTGATGCTTTCCTCTGTTCCAAAATCAATGCAATTAAGGCTGAGATAGTTTGAATAGTTAAAATTGTTAACTTAGTCCATACTTCTCTTGTTGTAAACTGTATTGGTATGCTAAACGCACCTTAGATCAAAAATCCTTCCAAATTTCCTCATTGTCAAACCAGAGTAAATTCTCACTCACATGAAACCAGATTAAATCCATATTTCAATGAGCACAAACGTACGTATGCTATATGAACTCGAGATTAAATAATTGAGATTACGCCTTCTTAGTGTGAAGCCATTCTGAAAATACTGCAAATAAGGCTCAAGTTAAATTTAAATAAATAAATCAGAGGAAGTCACAATTGATTTTTACGATGAGTAAAACATACATGTTCATCGCTCTACTGTCCACATTCACCCATGCGTTTGCAGCCTACTCAACATATAACTACTCTGTATTTCCTACTTCAGTTGCCGCTGACACCGATACCAATTTCACTACCGCTTCTTCCCTCATTCTCACAAGTATCGCTACAGGTAATATCCATCTTGTGGCCCAAACTGTAACGCTCAATTCTGATAACATTTATGCCAATAAATGGAGTGTGTGGCTCCGAAAACTGGATACCGCGACCCTCCGTTCCAGTGATAACAGCATGTACAGCTTCAATGCTCCTATTGACATTTTTTATCTAAACAACCACGCAGTTGCCATCACTTCGGACAACAACACCGGCATCCCGCAGATCAGAGTCTATCAGCAACAACTTACTGGAGGCCTCCCATTGCCAAAACTCGCCCTGAGCACCAATATTAATCCTTATTTCACGCCAGTAGTCCTTGGAATTGGAGTGATCTCTAACACAATATACGTCTTCCACTTAGCTTCATTCGAAAAAGCCAATGTAGGTGGATTCACCGTTGGAAGCGCCGTTAGAATGAAAGAATTTACGCTATCTAAGTCATATAATAATACTGCCTACAGTCTATCAGTTGCTTACGGAGCAGCTCTTGGAACCAATCACCTTTTGGCTTCATGGATTGAGCAAGGTGTTCTAAAATACGCCGTAGTTGATGTCAGAACAGCCTCTGCTGATCCTATTGTGGTCACTGGCTTTACCAACTCTTTGAAGTGCTCAGCGTTCGCCACAGATAAGATGTGGTACGGCCAACTCTGCACTTCCGTCAACACCACTACTGGAATCATGAACTATTACATAAGAACAAATACTACGAGTCTAATTCTTTTAGTCAGTTATCCCTATAACACATCTGAATTAAACTTTACTGCTTCACATGGACCATATCTCATTTTTGTCACTAAAGACACTATTAGTGTGGCCCCAAATGTAACTTACAGTTACGAAATGTGGAATCTTGACAATCTGACTCAATTCAAGAAGAAAACTCCATTCCTCACCATGGATAGCAACTCCAGCGTCTATTTTTACAAAGTGCCTTCTGGAGGCGTTTACACTCTCCTTTATAACAATAGACAGCAGGCCGATGGAACTCTGTCAGCGATTTCTGTCGGAATGCTGATTGCTCCATATGTCTATGCTCTGAGACTGGTAGGCTGGTCGTCGGTGTTGTGGAGCATCGTATCGCTGATTTATATGGTCTTTTTGTAAGAAATATTCGTATGAAATGTAAAATTTGTACTGAGATTACATGTATATCGTTATTTTCAGTTGTATTGCATATTGAGTGAAAATCAATTGAAAAATCCTCTAATCTCTTACCTCAAGGTTTCAGCAACAGTTTGATAGAAAGCAACCTACATAAACAATTCTAACAAAACACTGCTTTGAGCTTGAGTTGAGTTTGAATCACAAATAGATTGAAAAATGCGCTGTCTTATTAATTTTGTTAAAGAATTGCTGGCATTTTTAGATAACGCGCCTCTCATTTAATTGACAGATATTTGAGCTACACTTCTCATGATAACTTCACGTTCAGAATGCAGAAAGTGAAAAAAAAGTAGCAAATCTATCTGAATTCTAATAATAGAAATATAAACCTTGATATCTAAACCGTTGTTCCTGTTCGAATAGCTGCATTTGTCTGAAAATTAAAGAAATTTTTGCAAACACAAACAGCATCAGTCCCTCAACAGAAACTCTACAGTTGCTATGGTAATGCCATGGTAGTGGTAATTATACTCTAACATTTCTTAGAGTAAAGCCTGTCCAAACTTTAGTTTATAGCAATACATCAGCATCAAGGTTCAGAGTTATTTCTCATTTACTAAAGGATATTAAATAAAAAAGTCCTTCTTTTAAATATTTAAAACCGAATAAAGATGATCTTGAGTAACTAATTACAGCAAATAAAAAGATAAATAAATTGCTTTGAATAAGATTCTTGAAAAATACCATTCTTGACTGATGACGAATTGGGCAGGAGTTTGTTGTGCGTTGAACTTTGGATTCTGGGTGGTAAATCTTCCCTTACCTTTTCTCCTGTTCGGAGACACTCCCTCACCGCTTAAAATTTGGGCGCTAGTTACATTACTTCTTGTAAACCTGACTATAGTATTCACAGGTTGGGCTTTCTCATGGTTTTTTCTAACATATGCAGCAATGCTCAGTTATTTCGGGCTGCTACATGCACTCTCTGGACTTCTGTCAGATATCCTTACCAATCACGCTGGGCTAAGCTGGTATATCATTTATCTTCTGGTTTTTGCAATACTAGTCGTTTTGGGATATCTTCTTTTGGGATTAGTTATGATTCTTTACTATATGGGTAACGATGATTGTGACTATGACGAGCTTCGGGGTTCATTATGGTTTGGGATGGGCTTTTCTCAGCTGATCGTGGGAGGAAGTTCAATATATTTTCTCCTCAAATTACTCGACCAGGATCCAAAGATCGCAACTTGGAGTTGGATTACCTTTGCTTACATTATCTCTTTCTGGTGCATTTTCCTTTGGTTTGTGGAAAAGGTCAATTATTTAGATATAGAAGACGGATACAATGAGCACCGGCGCAAAATTTGGGCAGTTATTGTGTGCTACTGCTTTATAGCGACACCTATTGCTCTTTATTGCTTTGTGACAGGGATCTTGAAGATTTCAATGGGATTGTGTTCTCCATTTCTGATGAACTTTATTATATATTTAGCATTGATGAATTTTCCAGGGTTTATTGCGATGATTTTCTTTTTTTGCAATGGATTTTGTGCATTGATTGGGCTCTGTTTCAAAAGCAACCACAATCAAAACGCGTTAGCTGGAGCCTATCAGCCATTATTCCCTGAATATCAGGTACTCGATCCTCAACCTCCATCACAGGTTCAAATGAGTGATTGTTATACTGAAATCTTTGTCGAAGAGAATAAAGAAGATATAGAGGGGAACAAAGCAGATGATGAATGTGCTATCTGCTGGGATAATTTCAAGAAAGACCAACAACTGATGAAAATCAAGGCATGCCAGCACATTTTCCATCGAAATTGCTTAAGTCAGTGGACTCAGAAAAATCAATCCTGTCCTACTTGTCGGACGAAAATTCTCCAACTTCCTCTGCAAATAGCTCCGGTTTGAGGCTTTTATTCATTTGGAATACTGTGTGTCGAAAGAAATAGTTTATAAATTGTTTATTTTGTTCGTGGGCTCCTCCTATATTCTATTATGAATAGTAAGAATTTCGTGCTATCCATTCTCTAATGAAATTTATATGGTTTAATTATCATCTCTTGTCAAAAAATGGTTGAATGAACTGTCTTAAGTTTGATAGACTGAATGATGCTTAGCTTCTTATGAAATATGCTTGCATGAGACAGCTGTACAAAATTCAGAGTCATCAAGTCCTCCAAATGAAAGAAAAGCATTGATTTTTGAGATATTGAGTGATCAAGTATACCCCATCAAGTTGAATATTATTGAGATAACAACAAGAAGGAATCTGCAAATGACAAATAGACAAGTTAGAATTATCAGGATACCTTTTGAGAGGACACGGAGAATATATATATTGTATGTATAATCGCATGAGATTACAATTCGAATAGCATAGGATTCAAGTGAGCTCTACTAATTAATATAACATCATCGCCTCAATAATCTGAAAGTCTCGACGTAAAATTCCTCCTCAAAACAATTTTTTTTATTTTATTTTATTTTTTTGTGTATTTTTTTGGAGAGTATCTCACTCGTTTTAGAAATTTGCACATTTATTGTGCGCTGTTTATTTTAGAAGCAGTCTCAGCATAAGAACTTGTAGTTTTTAATCCTTTCTGATCACTTATCTAGATTCTAATAGCAAAAACTTAACAAATCGTTGATTCTGTTGGTTATATTTGTCTGAAATTGAAAGAGCATTTGTAAATTCCAAACTGCAGTCATCTTGTGAACAAAATCTCTAAAGTTGCTATTTTAATATCATGTTAAAGGAAGATTCTATCCTGACATTTCTTAGAATAAAGACTGTCCTAGCTTCCGCTTACACCAATACACCAACATCAAGGTTCAGAGCTCTTTCTCATTTTCTTAACCAAATGAACAAAGGGTGCCTCTGGTTACTCCTTAATTATTTAAGACTGGATAAAGAAGCTCTTGAGTAACTAATTACAGCAAATAAAAAGATAAATAAATTGCTTTGAATAAGATTCTTGGAAATACTATTTTTGACTGATGACAAATTGGGCAGGAGTTTGTTGTGCGTTGAACTTTGGATTCTGGGTGGTAAATCTTCCCTTACCTTTTCTCCTGTTCGGAGACACTCCCTCACCGCTTAAAATTTGGGCGCTAGTTACATTACTTCTTGTAAACCTGACTATAGTATTCACAGGTTGGGCTTTCTCATGGTTTTTTCTAACATATGCAGCAATGCTCAGTTATTTCGGGCTGCTACATGCACTCTCTGGACTTCTGTCAGAGATCCTTACCAATCACGCTGGGCTAAGCTGGTATGTCATTTACCTTCTGGTTTTTGCATCAATAGTCGTTTTGGGATATTTTCTTATGGGAATAGTTGTCATTTTTTCCTTAATGGGTATTGCTATTGATGAAGGTGAAACGGAAGAATATCGAAGTTCATTAAGGTTTGGAATTGGCTTTTCTCAGCTGATCGTGGGAGGAAGTTCAATATATTTTCTCCTCAAATTACTCGACCAGGACCCGAAGATCGCAACTTGGAGTTGGATTACCTTTGCTTACATTATCTCTTTCTGGTGCATTTTCCTTTGGTTTATGGAAAAGGTGTTCTTTCATTTCGTTAATGAAGATGAATCCTACGAGAATCAGCTTTGGATAATGACCGTGTGCTACTGCTTTATAGCGACACCTATCGCCCTTTATTGCTTTGTGACAGGGATCTTGAAGATTTCAATGGGATTGTGTTCTCCATTTCTGATGAGCTTTATTATATATTTAGCGTTGATGAATACCCCTGGATTTATTGGGATGATCCTCCTATTTTTCTATGGCTTATGTGCATTGGTCGGGCGCTGCTGCAAAAAAAGCAATCACAATCAAAGCGCATTAGCGGGAGCCTATCAGCCATTAGTCTATGGAAATCAGGTGCCCGATCCCCAACGTCCGTCTCGGGTCGAAATCATTGTAGCAAAGAACAAAGATATTAAAGAAGATGATGAATGTGCTATCTGCTGGGATGATTTCAAGAAAGACCAACAACTGATGAAAATAAAGACATGCCAGCACAGTTTCCATAGTAATTGCTTAAGTCTGTGGACTCAGAAAAGTCTATCCTGCCCTACTTGTCGGATTAAAATTCTTCAAGTTCCTATGCAAATAGCACAGGCTTGAGGTCTATATTCATTTTCATTATTGTACATTTCCTGAGAGAAGATTGTTTATAACTTGATTATTTTATCCTTGAAGGAAAGTTATATAAAAAATTGATAATAATTATCATTGTCTCAATATCTTCTCTTTGCCAAAATGAATTTCAACTCAGATTTCCTAAGTTTAGAGCTTGAATGAAGGTGTTAATTGTATTTTTCTGATTCTGAAAAAGATATAATGCTTTCTAGATAAGTCAAGCTGGAGAGGGTTCTTTTTCAAATTCTTCTTATGCCTTTTTCACTCAGCTTGCTTCTTAAGGCAGTCTGTGAGGAGTTTGTCATATCAAAATTTCAATTTCCATGAAAGGATAATAACATTGAGTCTCATCTAGTCTGACTGTTTAGAACTCGAGTCACATTGGAATTAATTGAGGCATAATAATGACTGGGGAGAGAAAATAAATTTTCTCCAACGTAAAACAAATAGAAGGATGTAAAGTGAGGGATTGATTGATTAACTTTTTGCTTGATTTATTTGAGATGAATCGAAAATCAGAAAAAAATTGACAACAATCACAGCATTTCAAATTTTTTACAATAAATTTCTTACAGGCAAATGCGTAAACATAACGAACATGTAAAATTTGGTCTAAAATTTGTTTGAGTTTGCCCAATTATATACTGAAAACTCGAAATTAATTTGGCCAATTTTTCGTTCTGCAATTACAATAATGAAAATAAACCAAATAGGAACAGTTGAAAAGGAAAGGAAAAAAATAATCAAGTCATAAACAACCTTCACTCAAACAAATGCACAATAATGAAAATGAAGATAGACCTCAAACTGGAGCTATTTGCATAGGAAGTTGGAGAATTCTAGCCCGACAAACAGGGCAAGATTGATTTCTTTGAGTCCACTGACTTAAGCAATTCCTATGGAAATTGTGCTGACATGCTTGTATCTTCATCAGTTGTTGATTTTTCTCGAAATTATCCCAGCAGATAGGGCATTGCTCATCTTCTTTGTTCTCCTCTACAATGATTTCAGTATAATACATGTCAATTTCACCTTGAGACGCTTGTTGAGGATCGAGCGCCTGATACTCAGGGGGGAACGGCTGATACTCAGAGGAGAACGGCTGATTACCCTCTTGTAACACATTTTGATTGTGGTCGTTTTTGCAGCAGCTCCTGACCAATGCACAGAATCCATGGAGTAATAAGAAAATTATTCCCACAAGCCAAGGAGTATTTATCAATGTGATACATATCATAAAATTCATCAGAAACGGAGAACATGATCCTTTTGAAATCTCCAAGATCCCCATCGCAAATTGAGGATAAAAAGGTGCCGCAAGACCGAAGTAACACACTGCCCATGTTTTCCGCCGAAGTTCATGGATTCTAGCCACTCTTCTCCTAATCCAATAACAAATGTGCCAGAAATAGAAAGGATATAAGAAAGTGGTGCAAACCCAAGCTCCGATGCCTGAATACCGAAATACGCTGACCACCACATAATTTGAAAATACGGTCACGATCAGATTAAAAAGTGCCATTCTCAAGCCCTCTGCACGTTGATCTTCGTAGTTACCAAAGCGCCAAATGATAAAAATTGGGGAAACGAAATATCCCCAAGTAAATAGTAATGCAATCACCAGCAAATAAATGACATACCAGCTAAGTTCAGCTTGATTGATAAGAATCTCTGACAGAAGTCCAGAGAGTGCAGCTAGAAGCCCTAAATAACTGAGCAGAGTTGCATATGCTAGACGCAGGCAAGCGAGAGTTAAACTCATTAATAGTATATGAAGGTTGATTAGGATCTGGGAAGATAATGCCCAAAGTTTAAGCGATGAGGGTATGTCCTCAAATAGGAGAAATGGTAAAGGAAGGTTGAGCACACAGATTCCAAAAGTTACCGCACAACAAAGCACCACCCAATTTGTCATCAGCCAACAATGCTATTCGCTAGAATTTTAATTAGAAAAATTTAGTTATTCGGTGTAATTAAAAACTTGAAGTCTCATTCAGTTTGTTATACGTTAGAAATATTCCATAGAAAATTAGTAAAATTAGAAATATTTGGTTCATATTCTTTAGTAAACGATATGGACTGAATTTTGGCGTAGTGTCAAAACAGAAAGATTGAAAAACTGCTAAATCTGAGTGAATTTAGAGTAGTTGACGCATCCAAACTACATTAGCGTGGGAACTTTTATATCGTCTGTTTAGAAAATAACTATATTGTTAGTAATTTACAATATCTCTTAATTCTCAGACAAATCCAGCCATTAGAACAGAAACAGCGGCTTGCCAAGCTAATACCATTCGAGTCTAGGTATCTTTTAAAGAAAATATCCTCAAGAAGAAATATATATTAGTAGTGCAGTTTGCAACAGCCAAAATACACGGATGTTAAATTAAACGAGTAATATCTTTGCAAGAGTTTTGTTTAGAGCCTCAGGGAAGCTGATATTAAATGGAGTATCGAAATTGTTTTACTGAAACATGCGTATGCTTAATGATATGATTTTTCGGTGATAGATTGTTCAAACGAATTGAAAGTGATTTCTTCAAGCTCTATAATTTGTTCGTTAATAATATTATTGCTTATTCATTTTGCTGACAGTACTGGAAAGATGCCGCTTCTTTCTTCAAGGAAGTGTTTCCTCCATTGTAAGCAAACTACATTACTGTCATCGTCAATTATACAAACCGAATAACCGAAACGAGTTAAAATGTGTGTTTGTGTGTTTTGTTTTGTTTTTGTTTTTTTTGACTCGGCTTATTTATGAAGGAAGTCAATGGAATAAATTGAGTAATGAATTACTCACAATAACTGGAAATCACAACATTTTTTCTTCTATGTAATACAAATAGAAATTAACAAGCAGTGCAGATCAAATTTTTGCTTGTTTGGGTTTGATGAATAGAAAGCCAGAAAAAAATTAGAGAAATTACAATGATTGAAGTATTTTCAGTGCAGTTCCCACTTTCAAAATTTTGCAAAATACTCTCTCTATTTGTATTGATGAGGTGATAGGTAAAATTTGTTTTGGTTTGCGCACTTATTTTCTGAAAACTCAAATTTATGATAAGATAATAACTTCGAGGATGTCTCGAACTATAATGTGATCAATTTTTTGTTATCCAATTACAACAATGAAAATAAGCAAAATATAACTAAGAATACATTTGAAAAAGTAAGGGATATCCGATCTGCATAATTAAAACACGGTTTACTCGTAGGATCGTCTACGATAACAACAGTGTAGTCTGCAAAAAACGGAGGAAGCACTTCCTGGAAGAAAGAAGCAGCATTATTCCAGTACTACCAGCAAAATGAATTAACAATGGTATTAAGAAAACAAATTACAGCACTTGGAAGAATCACTTTCGATTCGTTTCCCCACACTGTCACCATTCCGCAGTTATCAAACGCTGTAGTCGGCTGTGTAAAGCATGAAATTATTCAGCATAAGCATTAAGGTGTAACACAATTCAATACTCTATTAATATCGGCTTCCCAGAGGTTCTGAACAAAACTCTTACAAAGATACAACTCCTTCAAATTAACATCTGTGTATTTTGGCTGCCCTGAGCTGCATCCGAAACAGAAATAGATTTCCAACTGAGGAAATTTCCTTTACAGACAATTGTTTTTTCAAGATTACCATTAGGTATGGTATTTGAAGTTACCTGATGCAGGAAGAGCTGAGCATACTTGAGTAGGTAAGTTTGATAAAGTGATCAGAAGCCGAGTTACAGCAAGCACTTGGGTTATTTCGATAGCAACTGATAAGTGATGGATCAGGCTTGAATTTTGAATTAGGATTAGGTCATTATAACAGCTTTTGTACCTTTTGAGCTGGTTTGTTGATCAACATACAGGTAGTATTGTCGGCAGAGTTGGCAACGCCGTAGAACAGCGAGAGAAAGAGAGCCAAAAGGAACGATCGCATGAGCTTTAGGGTGTTAAGCAGTCCGAGATGTATTAGGAGAGTAAGAGAAGCAAATTTGAAGCGAAAATGCCTTATATACTAACTTCAAATTTATTTAAATAAAACAGACAAATGATTTCAATGTAATTTAATTAGGTTCTCTTCAAAGAGAATAGGGAGTTCTCTATGAGAAACCGTAATCGAAGAGTACATTTCGATTGTGAAGAGTTCAGGACAACGAATACGAGACATTCTTCGATTTTTTTTGAATCTATCAGACCAAAATCAATAGAAGTTAATATTGTGGTTTGCTGAAGGAACTACATCACCATTGCATTGAAATTTTGAGTTTTTTTTTCGAAGAGAAAAGAGACTTTAGAATCATATGAACGAAGCTCTATTACTACGGGTGCGATGGACTTAAGAATTTATTATCGAGTAATATTGGATTCAAATCATACCAGATTCACCTTGAAGATAGTGTTTGTTCGCAGGGAAACGTCGACACGTTTTTATGGACCAAGCGGATGTCAGTTGTGCAAAGTTTCAACACTTGTTGATAGTTTCATGGATATCCCAGAAGCAATCATTCTCAGTTTCTAACCAATAATTAACAAACCGAAAAATAGGTAGCAACTATTCCAGCTTGAGATTTAACGGAGCACTAAATCTTTGATTCAAAGGAGAATACCCTTTTTGCCCTCACTTAGTGTATGAACTTGATTACGTTTATTGCGGGCATTTACTTCACTCCTGATCAGTCACCGTCGGCTATAGTTTTGGAAGCAACAGTCATTTGAATTCATGTTAATGCATTACAAAACGGGAAAAGAAACTTGCAGCGTTTCATTCAATATCAGTTTTTGAGTTTCTCTCAGATTGTTAATTATTTACATCTATTATTACATTTATTAGTTACTTCGCCAGCCGCAGAAACTATATTCATGAAGAAAGCATGTAGCCTCAAAGATGAGATTCAATTATCAACGTTCCATAAGTTTTTGGGTATCTTCCTTACTCTCTTGTAGGTTTTTCACAACAAGGTCTCTTGCCTTCTCACAGAAAATAATCGATACATTACATTAAAATTGCTGATTATTTTGGCTATTGTGCAGGTCTCACCTTCTTTCTCATCCCTCAGAAGCTGAAGGATTTAACTGATCAACCAGCAATGGCTAACTCAGATTAAAAATCAACAATTTCTGGTTTATTGTTCTGTTCTCACCTACTTAATCAGAACAAGGATTAAGAATTTATATCTTCTTTCTATGCTGTCGGATCAAGAAACCCAAAGCCTGATGGTGCCTCCAAGGCTCAGCCTTGAGTACGAATCTATCAACTTCGTCTCGAAGACCAGCTACTACAAAATCTATGAAGCTATTTCCATTCCAGACAAGAAACCTCACATCATCCGAGCATTAGATCTTGATTCTGAGCTTTTTCAGAAAAATCCGAACCAAGCAACTACTCTCTTTATTCAGGAGCTCCTCCGCCTTTTTTGCATTAATCCGGAGCTAGTTCCAATCCAAAGCTTCGAAAGCTATGACGGAAGAATTGCATACGCTATGAAACCATACGATTCTCTTGAAAATCAGATTGGAGCTGCAGCCCTCGATACAAAGATCGGCTTTGGAAAGTTTATTAGAGATGTGATAGCCGAAAATGAATTCTTTTTGAAAAATTTGAAATTTAACAGCATCGAACTCACATTGCAAAATCTCTGCAGAGAAAAAGCCACAGACACTTGGTTTGTCAGCGATTGGGGCACAAGCACATCGCAGAATTTCTCCGAAGACAAGAAATTAGACCTAAACGAGCAGATGAAGAAATTAGGGTTCGCTCTATTCCAACTCTACGGTCTGCCTCAAGAGGATATTCAAGATTTATCCTCAATGGACAATCCTAAACTATACACCACTGCGATTAATGGGCTGCTTTCAAGCCTGAAAGTGCCTGAAAAACTTGGAGATATGATTCGAAAAATGACTTCAAAAGACCTTGAAGTAAGACGCAGTTTTCTCCAAGCGCTCAAAGACAACCAAGAAATCAAGCCTGAAGCCCACAAAATCTTTGAGGAATTAAAAGATGAAATGATTCAAGTACATGATGAGAGTAAACAATCCTTTCATCGAGCCTTTTGAAAAGCTCTAATCTTTTCTCTTGCTTTAATAGTTGCCTCTGCTCCAAAATACATTGCTTGGTGCTCAGATAAATCCAATAGTTTACACATCCATGATCTTCAGATCCAGAAGGACTTTGCAGCTGTGGAAGGAGCCCAGCTTAAAGATCCTGGTGGAGCATGTATTACTTCTATTCTCCTATTTCAAACGGATTGATAATCTGATGATTAGTAAACTTCAATCATATTAAAGAAGTTCCAGGCACGAATTTAGTCATCTCGTTGGCTCATTCAGCATACAAATGCGCCAATTTCGAGTTGCTTGACGCCTCGAAGAGCATGCAGAAAGTTTACACTTCCGAGCAGATTCAAGGAGGTAATGATTTTGCCCGACTCGACTTCAAAGCTATTAAATAGTCGTTGGAATGGGTGATATTGCAACGAATTCCAAGCGTGGACTCATCGCTTTGATACCGATCCGCTATCAAATTGGCTATCACCTCTTTGATGTCAAAAGTTTGAAGTATTCTCGTAAAGCTAAATGGCAACCTGATCATCAGAGTAAGCCAATCTATAACGAGTATGGTCTAACTCAACCTCAGATTTCATCACAAGCATGGACTTTAGTCCAGATGGCGAAAGATTAGTAGCTTTTGACGCGAATGGTGTACTGGTCGTCTCAAATGTTGACTTGGATACCTGTATCTATTCTTTGAAGACTAATCAAGGAAGTATTAGTGTTGGCTAGTATTGATAACTAGTTTGCCTCTAGGTTACAATAATCGCTGTCGTTGGTGGCCAGACACAGATAGAGTATTCGCGAAAATGGGATCTTTTGGTTTGAACCAAGTTGACCTCGAGAAACGAAGCTTAGTCCTTAACAACGAAGTTGAACTAGATAATGTCGGTAATGCTTCGTTCCTGTTGCGTAGTTTAATAGAATGCGCAAGAAATTAACTGGATTGATTGCAAAAATGATGGCCGCTTGCTCGCATCAGGCTCGAAATTCAATGTGAAGCTTTATGATCCAAGACAAAATAAAGTCGTCAAGTCTTTTGATAATCATCATCAAGGTATAAAGTCATGTAATTCTGGCTGTATCTGTTGCGCCATCTCTACTTAGATTCGATTTTAACAATCAGGTGGAGTCCGCGAGGAAACCTGCTTGCCACTGCTTCGCAAGACGGGACAGCAAAAGTAATTGATGTCTCCAATGGGAAAACAGTTTACACTGCGAAGGCAGCAGGGGGAGGTAATAATTACATCATAAAAAAAGAGCTGTAATTTTTATCTTTCAAAAGAGTACGTTAATTCCATTTGCTTCGTCTGATCGCAAACGAAGCGTCATTAATTTCTCCTATGCCATGGAGAAGGAGCGGTGAAGCCTTGCTGAACGCTGGATCATTCAAATGAAATCATTTCGAAAATTTAAATGTTCTTTCACAATAAGGACATTGCAATGGTTGTTTATTCTCTCTTGTTTGTTTCAGGGTTAATGCATTTCATTAATTCATTTTGAATAATAATGTTAAGTCAATTATATAATAGCGAACACACTCATAAAATCTTATTTTCCTTGTCGCCTTTCCTTAATGATTGAGGGACTCAATGAAAAGCCGCTTGATGAACTTAATCATCGTTGAGTTGGGCATCAACATCGATGTATTTTCTATTGTTGTCATAGAGCTTGAATTGAAGGTCTTGCAGGCTGCTGCTTGTGGTGTTAGTCTTGAACGCAGCAGTTAGAGTTGGATTTCCTTGGGTGATAACAGGCTTGTTCTTGCGATCATCGCAGTCTCTCAGGTAATTGTTGATATTGTTGTAAGTCTTAGTCGTGTACTCGAACGATTTTGTGGTATTGACGTTATTGGAATTGTCAGAAGTCGCTTCATTTGTCGTAACGGAAGAAGCAGCCCACCCAGCCTTCATTAAAGACTTCACTGTCTTTGGTTTTGGGCCTGTGTTCATCGTCGTAGCGAGCTGTTGGACGAGTTTGCCTGACTGAGTGACATTGAAGCTTGAGCCATTAGGAATGGAGGAGTTTCGGAAAATAGTCACGGTATCAGCGACTCCGTAAGCGCTGGTGGTGTTCAGAACTGTGCCGTTAGTGGAGTCTGATCTGATCGTGTTGTAGGTAGCGCTTCCTTGAACGATGACGTCATCATCTCTAACTCCAATATATCCGTCGTTTTTCGCGGTTCCATTAAGACTTGTAGTGTTCAAATCATTCATGAAGTTGAACGAGTTGGCGACTTTAAATTCGGTCTTTCCGGAGAAAGCTCCAACGTTTTCGGTTTTCTTTTTATTGCAGCCTCTTCCCAGTTGGATGCGCCCTCTAGAGAGTTGTTTTGGGAAGAAAACCAGGGTTTGGTTCGAAGTGGCGTTGGCTGTGTTAATCAAAGTGAAAGCTCCCAAAGAGGTGGTGCCGTTTGTGACGGTACCTCTTGCTTGAAGGTTCCAAGCGCCGCTGTGTTGGGATTTAAAGGTGTCTCGAAGTTGGGAGATGGAGTGGTTGAGATTCAAGGAGACAGTGTTTCTTGAAGTTGTTACAGTGGTTGCGTTTCTCGCAATGAAGGAGTTGCTGTCGGTGAAGGATTGTTGGACGCTGATAGCTGCAGTTTGCTTCTTCTCGTCATAGGTGGCGTCAATGGTGTTCGCGATGCCTGCCTGGCCGCTGATAGTGACGTTCGTGTCACCGTTAAGGACCAGATTACCGTTGTATCTGAAAGTTGAGTTTTGGAGGGTAAGGTTGAAGTTGTGAACTTCTGGTTCAACACCGAAGTCGAGGCCAAAATCAAAGAGATCGAACTTGTGTTTGCTGCTACCGTAAGAGAGGCCAGCGCCATATTGGAACTTAAAACCGGGGCCGTCCTTGTTAGCAGAAATGCTTCCTTTGGACTTGACGTGAGTGTCTTTGAACACTCGTTTGAGATAATTTCGCAGCATATCCCAGTTCTCGCCTGCTTGGACAGAGGAGAGAACCAAGCAAACAAAGGTAAGAGCAATGAGGATTCTCATGAGTGGATGAGACAAGCAAAAAAATTAAATCTTTTATAACCGGAAAACTTTTTAAAGCTACGGACTTTTAATTTTTGGATCAGGATTTCGAATGAGGCTCGAAGAGAAGTTAATCAGACGTATTATTTAATAAATTTTTGGAAATGTCTTTAAAGAGGAAGGTAGTATAAAAAGCGTTTCTCTCAACACTAAGTTTATAGACTACTTGAAAAGAGGAGGCACCCATAAATTCACCTGGTTTCAACAATCAGAGTTTCATAAAAATCTTCAAGCCGTAGGCGGGTTTTCTCATGGTAATTTTAACTGAATAGCCCTGAGAGCTTGAAGAATCAATATGTGTCGATCTTTAGAAGGATGTTAGATGTTTAGGGAGGCTTAATATGGGAACTTTTCATATAAAATAGATTCATATAGTGCTTTCCAATCATACCAAAAAAAATTAAATGAAGCGAATCTTACCTTAGCTAATATCTTGCTGAGGGCAAAAGAATAGATCTGCACTCGCGAACTAAAGGTTATGGAACGATATTGGAAAATTTTTGTCTTTTAGATGAAATATTAATTTGGGCATGAACTTTCTGCGAGAAAACGCTGTGAATCTCATGCTTGGATCGAACAGATAACCTTCTTGATTTTTTTCTCCTCATTTTGTTTTTCGTGTTAAACTAAATTTTGAATTGATACATTATTCAACCGTTTTGCCTAAGCCGATGCGTAAGTGTTACCGTTCTCATGAATAATGAAGGCTAGAACTTTTACTATCTCTCAAAGGGATCTACTATCATCCGCATGATGCAAAAAAGACTTTCCAGCGTGGAGATAGCAAAATTGGGTCTTTGCGATCTCAAGTATTGAACATAACATAACACTCCTTCTTCTCTGCAAAAAGAGTAACTACCTGAGGGTATCTTGGTATTTTCAACACTCATTCCAGTATATCCTTGCTAACAATTTCACTAACTAAACCTACACGAGTTTTTTTATTTGAGAAAAATCTTTCTTCTATCTATGCCCTGCTTGCAAATTTTGATTTTTTTAAATTAAGGTCTTTTATATCTTCATTTGATATGAGTTAATCTCATTTTTAGCAAGGCTAACACGGTGAGGTATACGTATGCAATGAATTGAACTGAGAGTCTTTTAAAATAATATTATTATCAATAATAATCAAAAACGGGAAATCATCTCTCGTTTCCCGGCCTTTAGTTTCCGAATTTAGGATCTTTTCGAGGGTCTGGACCTTGGAATAGATGGATTTCGAGATCTTGGAGACTGCTGCTTGTGGTGGTGGTCTTGAACGCAGTAGCTAGCGTCGGATTGCCACTTTCGATCGTAGGTTTAAAGTGACGAAGGCCAAGAAGGCAGCCTCGACCCTGATTCTTAACATTTTGATAGGTTTTAGTAAGCCATTTAAAGCTACTCGTCGTGTTAACATCATTCGTAGTTTCCGAAGTATTTCGATTAACTGTACCATGAGAGGCCACCCAACTGCCTGTCATCAAATTCTTCACGAGTTTCGGCTTTTGGGTTTGATTAGATGCGTTATACATGTTCGTCTGTGTGTTTTGGATGAGGCTTCCTATCTGCGTAATATTGCTTATATTTGCAAAGAAGTTTCCATTGTCATCTTCTTCCGTGTAATTTGACCAGGTGGTCTTGGTGTCTGCGATACCCTGAGCCTTGGTATTGTTCAGAAGCGATCCATTTACGCGGTCATCACGGACGGTGTTATAGTTTACCAGAGTTTGAAGAATGACGTCGTCGCCTTTTCGTGCGATATAGCCGGTGTTTGTGGCGGTTCCGTTGAGACTGCTTTCGGTCAGGGTGTTTTGGAAGTTATATGAAGTGCTAACGTTGAAACCGCTTTTGCCATTTATTTTAGCGACGTTGCCAATTTTGGGACGTTCAGCCGTACGATCCTTTCTACGATAACGAGTCAGCAAGTTCCACAACCACGATCCACTTGACGATGTCGTTGTTGGGTAGAAATCAATCGTTTGATTGGTTGTCGCATTCACACTATCAATCAAAGTAAACGCACCTAGCGAAGTCGTCCCATTGGTAACCGTTCCTCTTGCTTGGACTCCATACGATCCATTACTTTGGAGTTTGAATACGTCGTTCTTTTGGTTCACAGTGGTATTTAAGCTGAAGCTTTGAGTATTCCTCGAAGTAGTCAAGGTTGTGGCGTTTCTGGCAACAAAAGAATTGCTATCGGTAATACTTTGCCTTAGACTTATATTCGCAGTCTTTCCAGCAAGGTCATAATTAGCGTCAATAACATTTTCGATGCCTGCCTGGCCGCTGAGAGTGACATTTGTATCATTATTTAGCACAAGATTCGCATTGTATCTGAAAGAGGCATTTTGGAAGGTGAGATTGAAGGAATTGACGTCTGGTTGCCAGCCCAAACCGACGCCGAAATCAAAGAGACGCCATTTGTTCTCGCCATCGCCCCAAGAAAGCCCAGCGCCGTATTTGAATTCATAGTCTTTGTCTTTTTTGGTAATTTGGGGTAAACTGGTAGTAATATGAGTCTTTTTGTAGACCCGCTGGAGGTAGTTAGAGAGGAAGCTCCAGTTCTCTTCGGCCTGGACGGTAAGTAGGAGGAAAAAGAATAGTAAAGAAACTGTAAACAGGTTCTTCATTAAAGTTGAATTGGAACAGAGTGATAACAATTATAATAAAACTCGGAGATGAGCAGGTTTGTATTTTTTTTTTTAATATTTGGTTCATGATAACTCGAGAGAATTAATCGATCGAATAAATCCAAAGTAACTGTATCGCTTAAACTGTGAAAAATGAGATTTAAAAACGTATTCATTCGATGAGTGCATTTGCGTGAGTTTAGCAGATAGATACACGTTCGCTTGTTTCAGTGTCGTAATGTTGTTATTATTCGCTTCTCTTAAGAGAGATCTTGATAAAAATAAATTTACTCCTCTTACCGAAATACAGAGTATGGGATGCAGTACAATGGGTTATCATAATTTAAGGTTGAGCAAACTGATCAAAACTTATTTAGAAAATAAAGCCAAAACAAACAAAAGAAAAAATACCAATGAGGATATTATCAATGCAGTGGAAAGTTTGATTGAAAACAATTCTTCTTATTTGGTATCCCACTTTGCTCTTGGAACTGTCAGTACTGCGAAAGCCTCGACAATTTTGTGACAAATATATTCCGGATTAGGGTACGTCAAACGTTATCTTTCTTCAACAAGGTTTATGAATCTTATTTACAAAATCTATTCTCTTCTTATCTGTGGCAGTGTGATCGATTTCTCTCCAAGGCAGTTGAAAATTGATACACAAAAGTTTTTCATTTAGTTTATAACGTGAAAAATTAATCATTGCATTGGAAAAAAATTTATTCTGATTGAGCTATTATATATCCGAGAGGTGAGAATGCCCATCTTCTGTAGACATGCGTATTCATGAGATGAGACCTTCTTCAAACGATTCAATTATTTCTTTGATTCGATGAGAAACTGCAGAATAAATACAGGCCCACCATATTAAGAAAATCGAGGGAATTTTCTCAAACACACCAGTGAAGAGTTTTCAAATACCGAGGACTTTTCGTTGTGAAAGTTCGTGCTATGCTTTAAGAGGCAAATCGCCCTGCCATTTTAATAATTTCTGTGACTTCATTCAAGAGGGAAGGTATAGTTTCTCGCATAATGAGTCGATGAGTCTTACCTGGAACAATTTATTGAGATATAGCAATAACGCTTTTAACCAATTTCAACATCCCTTTACCATTTGTTTTAGGTGAATCGACAAATTGATTTGAAACAAAGATCTAAATCAACAATAAATTACAACTGATAATACTATTTTTTATTGTCCTAGAGGAGAAGAATCCCTCTTTCGACTCGAATTGTTGAAATTTTCATCGCAAATGAATATTTTCTAAAAGAAAACACTCATCTTTAAAGAACACAAAATTATTGTAAGGGAAAGGTTTATGTATTCTTTACTTTCTATGTATTTTACTGGAAAGAATATAACCATAACTACACCTGAAATATTCATGGCATACAATACAGTTTATGTACTATGCAAGAGTTTTAGAAGAAGATATATATATTAATGCAATCCTAAATATTTGTTGGGAAAAATGACCTTTTTCCCTTTAATATCAACAGCGCTGCAAATTGAAACTCGTTTCGGAGCTAATTAACCCTTCGAAAGGGACCAACAAGGCTCTTCCTTCTTTAAATTGAGTATTTATCCATGAGGCTCATACTCAAGAGAACCATTCTCGTGTATTTCTTTTTGCTCCTGTGAAAAAAAGGTATGTTAGCCAACAGCCTACTTTTTGATGAAATTACTCTTGTGCATATATGTTCGTGTAGAAATCAGAGATCATCGTGCTGAACCCAGGTATCTGACGGTAGTATTGATCGAAAAAAGTTTCCATCATCGAATCGATGTCCTCTGGCTCAGTGTTAGCGGCTTTAACATGCATTCTTTTCGCAAGTGATGGTTCGAAGATTGAGTTTTTAGGCTCCATTGCTTTTCTAGTTGTTTTAAGGTTTGGATCGCTTTTCGCGTTCTTTAGATTCTTAAATGTCGGTTTTCTGTCTCTTGTGTGATACATATGCTCATAAGCATTGCCTCGTGGATAGGTCGTGTTAAAGACTTCAGCGAATAAGCAGTCTTCGAGCTAAAATTTATTTTAGGGTCTTTTTCGCGATAATTTCGAATTTACTCTCTGCAGGAAGTTTAGAAGTGTTGAGCAGCCATTGAATTGCGGAACGATTTCTGCCGTAATTTTGTCTTCATCTTTAATCAAAATATAACGTCCGTCCTCACTCCAGCTGATGATATCTGCGTTCTTAGGCTCCTATGAAAGGCTTTAGAAATGCCAAAAGAATGAGTGGTTTACTTCCAAAACGCAATAGAGCTTCTTCAAAAACTCTTCGTTCGTCGCACTACGCCATAATGATCTACTGACAAAGAGTTTTTCGTGAAGTGTGAGGAGGTCAGAGTTTTCCATTTCTCAAAAATCTTGAAATTTAATGAATTATTGAGCGAGCTGGCAGATTAAATAGATAGCTGAAGAATTTTGACTGGTGTTACTATCAAAAATTAATTGTCAGTCAATTCTCCACAATTAAAATTTTTATCGGTTGCACTGAAATTTTCTTGAATTTGAGGGTGAACATCAAGAACCCAATTTCACTGAAACTTAGGTCGTAAACTTTGGGCAGGAAATAGTTGGACAATATTAATTCCTTCTTGAAAATTAAGATAGCCCTCAAGCACTTACGTCGAGTTGAAATTTTTATCAAAATATGTTAAATTTGTCAACAGTAGAAATTTTGATAAATCGTTGTTCTTGCTGTTCTTAATGAACATTTATGCCAGCATTTTAAAATTTATTATTTTCAATTTGATTAATTCGCTGGGAATTGTTTAAATTTTTGATGATTGGGTGAAAATGGGCACATTACTGATAGAACCGTGCAATAGAAGGGAGTTGTAAAAAATTGTCCGTGACTTAGATGAAAATCGAATATACAAGAACACTACGTGTATTATTCTTTGCTGAAAAAAAGCCGTGTGCTCAAGCCTGAACAACATGGTATCTGAGAAAGATCCGAGGAGGACGCTTTAGTCAGCGTGAATTTGCAATTTTGGCTTATTCGTGAAGCTGCCAAGTTATAGATTTGAGAGGATTTCAATAAAATCCAGCAAGCAAGTGAAGTTGCCAGGTAACTGATGTCTCGTATTTATTAAAATAATACGCTGTGAGATCTCACTTTCAACAAAGAGAAGAAAAGGAAAACCCTAATTACGTGTTCTTAGCATAAGTAATCCAATTGCCGTGCTATATTTCACTGAGGGAGATTTTCAATAATTAAAATCTTTTATCTAAGAATAAAAACTCTCAATATTTTTACATATTTAGGATGAACTTGTAGTGTTTTGAAATAGGGTTCTCAACATAAGAACTTATCGCAATTTATATTCGAGTGAAATTATTTGGTTGCTCTGTCTCCCAAAAGTCATTGTTGTCACTTGATGTAGGTTTTCTGAATTAAGAGTTAACTTCTCTGAATGCTGACATATAGCGAGAATATTCCCTGAAATGAATTTTGGCGGAGGGAAGATGATGAAAAACATTAAAATTAGCAATCTATTAGGAGCAGTCCAAGCGATCTATTACTTCTAACATAATTTATTTTCATTTCCAGAAGTGCTTCCATGTCTCTCTTGTTAACGTGTCAATAACTTCTCTCCGATTCTTCTTGAAGTCAAAGACACCAATTCTCTTGCTTACCCATCAGGAATTGGGAGAAAAAAAACACCAAAAAACAAAATGATATTCTATGCTGCGTTGCGCTGTTTCATCTTGTGTTCTTATCAAATCAGAAAAATTATTAAACTTCGAAAACTTAAACGAAGAACTATGAACCAGATCTTCTTTTTACTAACCATCTGCGCGTTCTCTCTCGCGTCATGTGGCAGCTTCAGCTTCTATGTAAGTTCTAAAGCCGATTTTCATCGTTACGAGCATTCTTCTAGTCCAAAGCGGGAGTTGAGCAGAAAGATCTTCCTGATCTAGCCTCAGCTAGAGCTTACCTCAAAAGTAGCAGTCACATCGCATTTGCTAACTACACTGACGCAGTCAATCAGACCGGCTGGGCCTTCATTCACATCGTGAGCAACCGAAAACATGCTGATCGTGACCAAGTATCTGAAAAAATCTGAAATAATATGAATTTAACGTCTCTTTCTAGGCATATGCGGCAGGATTCTTAGAAGGGTATCTCACACGCCAGCACATCTACCATGCCTACCTTAACTTCGTTAATTCAGTGCTCTTGAAGAAGCCTGACCTCTCAGAGGAGACTTACCACTACATCAATAATCAGACAAATTGGCTCAGGAGCAAATGTTCTAAAATCACTGAAAACAAGGCATATTGGAGTGTTACTTGCGCTATCTTTGAGCAAGTGTGGGGTCTATATGATGGATACACCCAAGGTATAAAGGCTGATGGAGCAACTGAGAAATTGCTGGATTTCAATCATTTCTACTATTTAACAAACATGGGCGATCTTGAAGACATCGTTCCAGCCTTTAACAAAACTGAGAGCTATCTTCTCAAGGGACGAAAGCCAACAAATGGCGACTGCAGTATCTTCGTGAAAATGACCGCTAATGATCTCGTCTGCTCGCATAATACTCATAACATGTAAAAATTCTTAAGTTGCCATTGGGCTAATGTTAATTCATCGGTTAGCTATTCATTGATGCTCCGAGTGTACAAGACCTACGAGCTCCACCTTCAAACTCCGGCTGCTAGAGCAAAGAGAGTGAGCTTCAGTTCGAGACCTGGAGATCTGGAGAGCAAAGATGATTTCTATAACACTGACTCTGGGATGGTGGTTATGGAAACCTCGTTCAATACCTACAATACCAGCAATTACGGGTTCTTGCACTACGATTCAGTCCCCGTTTGGCTCAGAGCCCAAGTTGCGACCAGAATGGCCCAAAACTCATCCCACTGGGCGACCATTTTCGAGATGTACCGCAGCGGAACTCACAACAGCCAGTGGATTATTGTCGACATGAAGAAATACGCTGCTCAAAAGCTCCTTCCCAAAAAACACCTCAAGGATATTGGTAGCATTTCCCTTGGTGTTGTTATCTAAACGCCTTTTTATAGTTTGGATGTGTGAAGAGTTTTACTACGTTATAGAGAAGTTCGACGTGACGCAATCTTTGCTCGTAAAGCAAGGATACGTGGCCGGTTACAACGTCCCATACAGCAAGTCCATCATCGATATTAGTCAGTACCCTAGCACCTGGACAAATGACACCAGAGCAATAATATTCAAGTAAAAACTAAAGCTTTCGTTCATTCGAAGCTAATCTGCTTTTTAACAAAAGGAAATACGGACCTAAAGTCACGAATCTTGAAGGAGCTAAAAACATCATCCGATTGAATGCTAATGACACTGGCAGTTTCTGTGAAGCTATTGCGCCTCGATGCGATGTTATTGCTAATGGTATAATAGTCCCATGAAATAATGGTTGTAACTCTCTAATGAAGGATATGACTTTGGTGCAATTGACGGAAAGGCAATCAGCTATAACCTTCTCAAAAGAAATGAAGCCTGGCTCGTCAGCTCTCCTTCTTTCAATTCAATGATTCCTCCTTTCGATTGGAGAAAGTTTCCAGATGAGTCTCGATACGGAATGCCTGACGTGTACAACTTCAATTGGGTTCTACATACCTTGAACCCTGCTCCAGCGAGCCAAGATTCATTTGTGATAACTAATTCTCTTGAGTAAAAATTTAAAATAGTTGGAATAACATCTCGAAAGTGGCTATTCACATTAACATATTAAGAAAATTTAAGAAATTATCGGCTCTATAAGCAATTTGACTTCGCATTCACTGTTTCTTCGTCAAGAATTACAAAGGAAATTTCTATGTACTGACCTATTCAAGAAGATGTCTACATTTAAGCATTATCGTATATTATTCTAAGTTGTTTATAAGAGGCAAAGGGAATGGTTCTTCTTTGATTTAGTTGAGACATCAGAGATTGTCCGTCTATATATTCGAGTGAGCATGGCATCGATAAGATCGATGTCTTATAAAGGAATCAAATCACTCCGCAGATAGAACGCTGTCTATTCTGGCATCCACGATATTAGTGCATCACTATAGAAAACAAACTATTTTTCGTTCACTTGATAAGATCTGCCTAGATAAAAGTTCCTATATACCTAATCACGCTCCCTTTGCGCAATTACATTTCGTTTCCGGAGGAGTTTCTCTTACATTTCCGTTCTACAGAGCACAGAACTTCCTTTATGTTTCAGGCAGGCGCACTTCCTTACGTTAACTTTATCACATTTCCCAGGGTTTTTTCTGATGGAGAACTGTTCTCGATTAATCGCATAAGATCTCTCTTTACGGTAATAAAATTTGTCGAAGCAAATAAGGATCACTCAGGATCAAGAAACGATAATCAGATTAGCAATCTGAAATAAAGTTGCACAAACTATATTCTGTCACTATTATGCAAAATAAGCTCACCGCGTCAACCAAACCCACTGCGACTGACACAAAGAAGCACTTGCTGCTTGATCTAGATGAGACCTTAATCTCCTCAGCACCTAAAAGAACCTCGCTGCCAAAAATCTATATCAAGGTCAGATTCTAATCTCACAATTTGTCTGACAGTCAGTTAGGTTCGTTATCAAGGAAAGGAAATTCTATTCCCTGATGTAGTTAAGCGGCCAGGGCTTGAAGCTTTCCTCTCAACTCTCAAAGAGCACTATCACTTGCACATATTTACCTCAAGCTTAAAGGAGGTAAGAATACATCTCGTCCAACGATATCTCATTTCGTAGTACGCTCATGCGGTTGTCAATGACTTGGGCATCGCTCATTACTTCGAAAAGATTTTTACCCGGGACCATTGTATCAATATTAATGGAATCTGGGTGAAGGATATAAGTTTTCTTCCTTTCCCGCCAACCAGCATGATTCTTGTCGATGTAATCGCATTTAAAATCTCGCATAATCGCTAATTCTGAGTAGGATTTAGTAGCGCAGGTCCAGAGACAGCCATTTCAAACGATTTTAATCGATCGCTTCGAAGGAGATGCTATGGATAGCCAGCTTGCGAACCTCACGCCATTCCTTACGAAGATTGCAACTGTGCGAGATGTCCGTACTGTGTGTACAGAGTACTCCAAGTACCTCAAAACTACACAAACGCCAACGGCTGTTCCAACGAAGAAAAAAGCAAATACGCAAATTATCTTGTTGCCTGTGAACAATGAAGAGGTAGATATCCAAAGAAACCTGCTGCCGCACTCCAGTGTGAAAAATTCTCGACTTTTCACTCTTCTGGGCAGTGGATCGGTAGATTCTGATTTAAAGTTACGAAAAATTCAAACCGAACCTAATGTGTCGCCTTTGATGCAAGAAACTAATGTTGTAAGGAGGCTCTTCACGAGACAAGAATCTGATGCATACTGCGAAACAATGGAGGAGAACGAGACGAATGTGGAAACTTCGGCGACAAGCTATTTGATGAAAATACGGTCGAATAAAATCCTATTTTCTACAAAATCTGGAAAGAAAAGCGTGTCTTAACAATCGTTTCTGAATCAAAGCCACAGCACTGATTGTCGAAGAATTTTTTTTAACAATTTGCTAATGGATCAGTTAATTTGAGTCCATTCAGATTGTAACTAAAGTTATTCATCATTTTCTTTTTTTTTTTGGGTTAGAGAGAGAAAATAAGCGGCAGGTTAATTTCATTTAGCTCTTCGTGCATGCCTTTAGAAGGTTGCCGAATTCGGTTTATGCAATGTGGGTTATATAATTTTTTGTTTTATACAAGACTCACTTATCAACTCTGAAATAAAGCTTTCTCTCATTTAGTTGAGGATTCTGAAACTTGCGCTTAGTAAGTAATTATTTCTGCAGGATCTATCCTCGGAATGCTTTGGGAATGATGTTCTGAATTTTTCCTTGATGGACTCATTGTGATGTTAGAAATCTTTTTATTTATGAGGAATAGTTAGTTTTCTGATTGAAATATGTATGTATTGGGAAGTGAATCGATCATTCATTCTGTCTGATTACTTCAAATAATTAATTTGAATTGGCCAGCCCGACAAGCTTTATCCATTGTCGCCATTGAGAATTGATCTGCCTTCTTAGAGTAATGTGAAAACAACTTCCGATTGATGAGTGCTCAGAACTACAATTTTATCACTATGATTGTAATCATCGGGTTTATAGAGTACCAAAACTGATTTAACACGTGATGGAGATTCTTTTATTTTACATTGGGAATACGTTAATGTTTGCCTCAGTATTTGCTATATTTTTGGATAATCAAAGTCGGCTTTTTCAGAGCTAACGGTATTATTATCAAATATCAATTGAATATAAAACATTATGAACTAGCCTTGTGTAGATGCAGATTTCTTGAAGTAGCCAACCACACAAGTAGTAGTGCACTTTTCTTCGAATAACATCATCTTTCCATAAAACGAGTCTTTTTTCCATAAGTTTTCGCACTTTTTACATCTTTGTAGGCTTATCTTTACAACCATTTTCAGCACCTAAGCGCGACAAGGCATGCCGGGGTATAATTCTAAGGAATTTCAGCGCTTTACTATATTTCATCAATGTCTCTCTGCTTCTTTCTCAAGGAAAAGTGAGCTTGGCTCATTAACAGTCACCGGAATATGCGACTTCCTTAAACAGTCGAGGCAAAGAACAGTATTGGATACAAATTTTGTTCTCGTTTAATTTAAGAGCAACGAACCCGGTTCGATTGTACTACTCATTTCACACGTAATACACGTTAAATTTAAGAAATAAATCTATTTCTATATATATATTTATAACAATAATATGTTAAAAAACTCATCGATAACATGCACCTGACACGAGAGATCATATTCCTGGCCGCTCCTAATTTAAAAAGACATCATCCTTAATTGTTATTGGACTTTTTAAAAGTATCAATAGCAAGAAAAGACTCAATACATTTCTTAATTAGTCGCTTCGTCGATCAGATGCCGTGTTATACCCAAGCCTTTGAACAAGGTAGGAGAGAAAACGCTGTAAGGTGACCTTTAAGCGATTTTTCCACCTCTCCTTATTATCGATTATCGACAGAGAGAGGAAAAACCGCCAGAAGGTTTCTCTTGATAAAATTTATAATATCTTACAATGTCTCTTCTACCTTGCAGAAAGGATTAATCTCGTCAAAATAATTTTTTATTTTGATTGCTCCAGATGTCTTGTTCCTGTTGCTGAAATATCCATCCTCTCCTTCATCTTTCATAAAAACTCCTTCGAGCTCATCTTTCAAGAACACGTCTTCAAAGCTGTATTTCTTCGCAGGTACTTGATACCAGCTTATAAAATCAGCATGGTACTCGTAGGCTTGGTTTGCGTTTACGTTATTGTGGAGGTCTTTTTCGCAAGATTCCTCCGAAAGCGAAAAATCATCTGAGGCCTGGCCTTGCTCTCCGCTTTCGAAAAATACTTCAAAGTTATGCCAGATTTTGGCAAATGAATCTTCAGCATTTGTGCCAAGCATGGCGGATTGGATCGCAATTTGTTGTAATTGTCTGACTGCGCCTTTGTTGAGAAGGATTTCTTGATATTTAAGCGGAAGGTCGCGGATTTGAGCTTGGTCAGGCAAGAAAGGCTCATATTCGTAATCGCTTTGTTCGCTGAAACCACTGGAGGTTTTAACTTTTTTTCTGATCTCGCTTTCTGAGTAGCAATCGCCTTCTAGCTTGCAATCAACGTCTGATTGAGCCGTTGAAGGGGATTCAAAGCCCTCAGGTTTGGTTTGGTGTTCTTTCATGTGTTTTTTCAAGCTGGACTGGTAGTAGTAAAATCTCGAGCAAATGTAGCAGAAAAATTTCGATCGTGATTTCTAAGAGGAAACATGTGAGTATTTGGAGACTTATGAGGGCAATTTTACATTGTCTTCGTGTATTTGCAAGTGTTGTTTTAGATTCGAATTGTTTGAGAATTTCTTTGGGCAATGAGAGCAGATATATGGTTTTTCTCCAGTATGAAGCCTTTCGTGACGTTTTAAGTTGGATCTTTGAGTGAAGGCGTGTCCACAGTCCTTGCAGACGTAAGGCTTCTCGCCTTTATGGATTCTCTCGTGTTTTTGTAATGAATGGTGTTGGGAAAACTCCTTGCGGCAAGTCTCCAAATAACTATCAAAGCTTTAGAAATCTGAGCAAAAGAGAGTGTTTACCAAACAAAAGGTTTGCTTTTCGTCGCAGGAGTCGTTTGGAGAGACGTTTTTGTGCTAAGCTCCTCGACTTTACAAGATTTCTCCATGAATGAGAGGTTTTCCATGAGATTGTCGGAGCAGTTTGCTTGACATCCGTTGTGTTTTTCAGCTCTCTCAAAGAAGGGGTCAATATCGTAGTTTATCATTTTGGACATTTTGTTCAGGCGCCTGAAGTTATGTAATCTAATTCCGCTTTTTAATCAAATTATTACAATTTTGATACCTGATCCCTTAAATAGAACCTTTTGCAACATTTAAATCATTTATAACACGGTCGAACAATATCGATAGAACGATTCTGAAATTACGTCACTGTTAAAAAACAGTTTTAAAAAAAATTAGGTTTTGAAATAACTGTTTTTTTATTTGCATCAACTAATTCAGATTAGGATTGAATGGACAGTGATTTATCGAAGCATTTATCAATGCTCTTAAAAAGGCCTCGAAACTGATGAAATTCAAAGTCTAAACTCAAACTCATTGTTACTCAAAAATCAGATCCCCCCAAATCACGAACTAAGCTCATCTCTCCTTGCCATTTATGATGAAGGCTCCTCAATGAGCTCGATGAGATCATCTTCACTAGAAAAATGATTCTATGGCCAAAATTATACATTAATGTGGTAACTATTGTTCGCTTCATTGAAGGAGGCGGAATCCGTGAGAAAAGTTTAAAATGACTAATTTATAGAAAAGTTTCCTTGAAGTTATTCCGACAAGGTACTCGCTTTTTTAGAGTTGCTATAATCGATTAATCTCAACGATTTAAATAACTGTTTTAAGTGCTTCATTTTCCAGCGCTATAAATTTTTTATTTCTAGAGATTCGTAAGAGTGTGAGCTCAGAAATCGGGTGATAAGAAGCTGTCTTCCCAGAGATATGTATCGGTGGCTGTAGTGACTTGGTTTACGTGAATTTTGAATGGAGAAAATAATTCTCCCTTTTTAGGATTTCATTGAGTGGTGCCTTTTTTTCTCTTGAAAGGGTGAACAAAGTGAAAGCTTTGTCTAAATTAAGATGGTTACTCAGAGATAATTAGTATCGAGATCTCATTCAATAGTAGAAGGAATCTATGTGATATGTTTCAGCTACCATCACTGTGGTTTAGGAAATGAAGCTTAAATCACATAGTATAGAAAAGAGAGTTGATTTTAGCAACATAGAGCTTGGCGGTGAGTTATAAACTTTTTGGCACGTGGTACAAGCTGATTCATTTGAGTTTTTCTTTGTGACTCCTAAGTCCTTTTCCTCCAATAAAACTAATTACCTCGATTAATTTGCTCTTTTCTGGAACTCTAATTTCTCAACTTTTCCATTTTATTTGCGAGCAAATCTCTTGTCTGGAGTACTCAGATTCCAGAGATTACGGTGGGAATTTGGCGTTTGCTGATAAATTGGATCATTTAGTCATTGCGTCAATATCAAATGAAAATTGCCGGAACAGCTCTCCAAGACTCGTTAAAGTCGCACGATTCGTTTTGGAAGCTCTATTCAGATGGCGAGAAATTAAAGTGCTGTTATGGAACACATGAAATTCTACATATAGGATATTTTATATATTTTATGAAGAAGATTCTGATCATTTCTGAGAATGTGATATCGAATTGACAAAAATCAAAATTTGTTGGATGAACCAATCCGTACCTTTATAGCATAGATTCTAAATTGGATTTTTCAGGATCTAATAAGATCTGAATGCTGATTTCGATATAGTGCGTCTTACAAGATTTCCTTAGGGTTCAGTCATTGATGATAATCAATCTTATTAAAGAAACAATGGTTTCTGGAAATTAAAAAGAGGAGACAGTTCATTTTATAATTGCTTATAGCATGTTAAATGAGTCCTTCCTTATTTATCATTGAATTTGTAGTTTATTTTGGAAAAGGGACAAAACTTCGGTTTTTCGCGGGAGATTTGGTGATTTGGATTCGTGAGTACACTGCTTCAAAATATTTATTTGGTTCGGCCCTCTAAAGGGAATGAAGTTCTCAAGGGCTGGAAACTTTCATCGTATTTCATGCAACTCCCTTAACAAGGACTAGTAAATGACTTTTGGCCTCAGAATCATGTAATATTCATGCAAAATCTTGAATTTTTTTAGCTGTATTGCTCTTTGGTACTCCATATTTTTCTTTTTAATAAGAAGGTAACTTAGGAAAATCTTTGAGCCCATTTTCTCGCAATTTACATTATGAAAGTTTGTGACGCATTGTCAGAAAAAAGTAAACGTACTAATCTTAATCTTAATGGGGAAACTGGATTTCTACACTAACTCGTCACTGCAAGAAAATTCTACTTCTTTGCTCTTGTACCATCTTTAATTGTGACACATTCAATGCGTTTTCTGCAGTTTCTAGAGAATAATTCTTCTAAGTAATTAATTGGTTGAATGAAGTTATTCTATTGAGCCTTATTCACTAAATACTAATATAGTGGCACTGGAATCGAGGTTTAGCAACCTTACTTTCTGTTTTCTGATTGCGAGCCGCCATACAGCTTCCTCGTTTATGAAGACTCATCAAACAATTAAACAGGCATTTCAGCCCTCTAAACGCAGATTTAAACAGAATGCTTGAGAAACTACCTTCTTCTATTTAGAATTCATAGCCAAAAATTAATATAACATAAATTTATTACTAACCTAAAAATTTTGAGCGTTGCAGCAAGAATAAACCCTCTATCGCAGGTATATTTAAGAGATTTTCTCTTTTCCCATTGTAACTTGCATAGCTATCGCAGTTGATAAAACAATAAGTAGTTCCTTGCGAACGGAAACCTCAAAGTATTCCAAATCTTCCCTTGATTGTAGCTGAATGAAAGCAAGTAGGATAATGTTCGCGGAACGCTTTTCCGATAATATGTCAACTCCCTTCTTCACCTGCTTCTTGGCTGCATTATTTAGACAAGAGTAGTTTGATTAATTTGAAATACTGTTCATCCAGTGCATAAATATCATAACCAGGAAATATTATATTTAAGCGTTGGCAACTACCCTCAACCGTTCCAGTAATTTAAAAAATAAAAAGAAATCAGAAAATCAAAAAAAAAAACTAATGGACTGCTTGCTTCGATTCAAGCTAAAATCGCATCATGATGCATACACTCATGACATCCTTCACCAACTGTCCAAAAGAGTCACCCTTTCCATTATTCTCTTCCTAATCTACCTCGCATCCATGATCGCTATCTTCATAGCCGATCCAGAGATCCTACCTCCTGGCGCTCCCGCTTCAATTGGCATCAGAATGGGGATTAGCGTCATCTACGTCATTATAATGTGGATACTTAGGTGGAAAGCAAACAAGTTACAACGAAAAATAAAATTGATAAACACAGTCCTCGACATCATCGGGATCGTTACAAGCTATTCTCTTTACCCGCTTTTCGTAAACGTTAACTTAGATAAATTCGGTCCGATGGGGATAATGGTCTGGGGTTGGTCAAACAGCTCTCTTTTCTTTTCGTTTTGCACCGTTCTGGCCTCATGGTGGTCGCGCATTCTCGGAGTTTCCGCTCAAATGGTCAATTTCCTTGTGTTCAGTGCTTCGAATGAGCTACACTCGAGAGCTCTGATCATATTCGGCATTGAAGCCGTCCTCTTCTGTGCGTCTTCTGTCTACATCGTCGAGTGGTATGAGAGAAAGCATTTCCTCGAATTGCAAAGAGCTCAGGAAAATTCAGGGGCTCTAAAGAAAATTTTTGAGGATATTAATGAAGGAATCGTTATTTTCGACAAAAAGCTGCAAGTCCTTTATGCGAACAAAATAGTTTCTACGGTATTTGGTATGACTGAAGAAGCTCTTTCTGTCGAGAGGATACTCGAATCGATCAAGGTCAGAGGCATTTCCCCTGCAATCGAAGGGCTTAACCTCGATCCATTGATAAACGTCTCATCGAAGAACATTAGCGTAATTTCATTCATTTGTTAAACTAGAATAACAAATAAATTTAACAACATTTAGACGCATTATACTTTGCTTGATTTCTCAGATGAAATTCTGAACCATCTTTTCTCACTGACCAGCCTTCCAAGCTCCGAAAATACGATTTCAGTGGACGGATACATGAGTGCTCCGGCAAATGGGCATGAAAAACGCAGGAATTTTCTTATTAAATTAAAATCGACGCTTTACATGAACAAGCAAGTTATTGTGGCAAACATACACGATACAACAGACAGAGACGAGCTCATTGCCGCGCAAGACAACGATAACTACAAGACTCGGCTTCTGGCGTCGGTTTCGCATGAGCTACGAACTCCTCTCAACGGCAGCATCAATTTCACTGAACAAGCTCTTTATGATCCCACTGTCCCTGAAAAAATAAAGCAAAAATGGCTGCTTCCTGCCCTACGAAGCAATAGGCTTCTCCTTTCGCTTATCAATGATATCCTGGACTTTTCGCAAATGCAAGAAAACAAACTGCGGCTGGTTTTTGAGCACAGAGATATTATTTCCACTGCAAAAGAATGTGTTGAACTGCTCGAAATCCAAGCGGAAAAGAAAGGGATAAGTCTGCGGCTCGAGAACCTTTTGCCAGCTGATATCTTCATTTTTTCCACTGATCACAACCGATTCAGGCAGATAATTCTAAATTTGTTGAGCAACGCTGTAAAATTCACCTTTGAAGGGTTGGTGACCCTGAGGCTTGAAGAGATTCCCTCCAACGACAATACAGAAATTTCAGTAAGAAGGAAAGGGATTCGAGTCACTTGCGAGGACACCGGCATCGGAATTAGCGAGGAGAGCCAGAAGAAACTCTTCAAAGCTTTTGAGAAGATTGAATTAGGAGATAAGATCGCCTTGAACTCCACAGGCGTAGGATTAGGGTTGGTTATCTCGAATAACCTCGTCCAAAGGTTAAACGCGAGTGTGACTCCTGACGAAAACACCCAGGCGATAAAATTCCACTCCAAGCTGGACGAAGGTACATGCTTTTATTTCGAAATTTACGATGGCGAGGACGCGAAATACGACAAAACCCAATCATTGGGATCTCGACTGCATTTAAACTTCCCCAGTAGCTACGATAAATTCAACCAATCAAACCTCGATGTTTCTTCTGAGTTGGGTTTATGCGGCGTCAGCGCGATGGATCTCCAACGAGATATATTCTCCTGGACCGCGCACCCCGATCATCCGCGGGATGCGAGCCTCTCTACTACGTTTCACAAGCCAACGTTCTCAAGACATGACAGATCTCAGTTCGAGCTTGAAATCCATCTCCCGGCACAGGTTTGCAGATGTTCAAGGGTCCTAATCGTGGATGATGATTCGTTTAACCTCACTGCGCTTGAGCAGCATCTATCTAAATTACATATTAAATGTGATTGGGCTTTTAATGGTTACTTGGCGCTAGAAAAGATCAAGAAAAGGCAGCACAGCCGATGCTCGAGTGTTTGCGCTCAGTATGAGGTGATTTTCCTTGACTGCAACATGCCTGTGATGGACGGCTTTGAAACTGCGAGAACGCTCAGAGAGAAGATAGTGATGGGCGAGATTGATGACCTACGGATCATCGCATGCACTGCTTTTGTGCAGCAAGCGGAGCTAGATCGAGCAAGGGAAGCCGGGATGGATGATTTCTGTACTAAACCGATTACTTTTAATATTATTCGAGAAAAACTGTCTTTGAGTGGCTTCTGGAAGAGAAATAACGTGAAATCTTTGACTGGTCTCAAATAGTCAAATGTTTATAGTCTTTCTTTAGAGTATAGTTCTTCTAAACTTAATTTTCTGAGATTTTCAAACAATTGTTCATAGTGGTGAAGTTTTTGTTGATAATATTAAGATCTCTTATCTATGCATGAGAGGAAACAATAATGATTAACCAACATAACTTTGAGTAACTGAAATCCAGGAATAGTGTATTAGGGAGATATCTTCTTTTTTCTTAACAAACAGATCTATATTATGTCAATAACAGCATAGTTTCAGAGCGTTTCAAAAAAATGAAGAAAGATGCAATATTTAAAAGTTGAATTACTAAAAAGAGATTCTAAATAAATAAGAATTTAGAAATTATAAAGCTGGTTGACGATTGCCAACCAGATAGTCTATAAGACTTTGAAAAAATTCTTTTACTTTGTTTACATTTTCAAAACTACGTTTTTTTTTGGGACTTTGTAGCAGCAACCGTTAACTTCTGGTTCTAAATCTTGCGAAACATCGCATTCATTGACGGATTCTTCTTCAACACTGGCGGACTGGAGGGAGTTTTTCATACTTCTCAGATTTCGAGAATTTCTCTTCGATGATGAAGGAGAGGATTTCAAGCTGTGTTTTGTGCTCAATGTTAACGTTTGGAGCAATTTCACGTTCATATCGTCACAAATATCTTCGTTGAGAGCCTCGATCTCGCCCTCTGACTCCACTGTTTCAAGAGTGAAACCAGGGAGTTCAATGACGGATTTATTTGGCTTCTTAATTGGCTTTTTGTTTGGAGAACCGCTTGGAGTCTTTCGGACGTATTTCAAGAGAGGGAGAATCGAAGCAGGGGTGCTGTTTTTTCTCCTTCTAATCTTTTGGAAGTCGACACTATTCAACCAGCTGTGAGACATGATCTCATTGAGACCAGACACAGCTCCAAGTCTGGTGTTAGGGTCCTTAGACAATAGCGAAGCGACAAAGTCTTGGAACTCAGCTGAGCGTTTGCTTCTCATCACAGGGACTTCGTTGAGGACCTGTGCGGTAATGTTGTCTTCGCGATTTTGTCTGAAGAAAGGAGGAAGGCCTTCAGCGAGTTCGTAAGCGATTATTCCGAGGCTGTAGTAGTCAGCTGAGTAGGTGTAGCCTTTGCGAGCGACTGCTTCTGGTGCCATGTATCTAATTGGGTGGGATAAGCTTTGGTTGAATGAAGTGAAGGTTACTCAATAGTTCCGCAATAAGCGTGAAGGAGTTCTCCATCCTTGGGGCCACGTCCAGTGAGTCCCATATCACAGAGATATATATGTCCATTTTCGTCAAGGAGGATGTTGTCACTCTATTGATTGATTTTAATAATTTTTAATATAGGGTGTTTTTACCTTTAAATCACGGAGGATATATCCAGCTTGATGAATAAACTCCATCGCAGCGATGATTTCGGAAATAAAGTGTCTAATCTCCTCTTCAGTCAAAGGTCTTGACTCACTGATGAGCTGTCTCAGGTTTCCACAGGCAATGTATTCCATAGTGAAATAGAAATGTCGGCTCTATGAAAAATTTTAGAAAATTCTCAATGAAGACCAAAAATTACTGTTTGGAAAGCTCCGATAAGATTCGCTAAGAAAGGACCATGGAGCTTGAGCATAGTCTCACGTTCTTGAAGAATCAAGTCCTTTTCAGTCTTTGCTCCTCCAAGGCGACCTTTCTCCACACGCTTGACGGCAACAAACTGTCCTGAGTTTTTCTTGCGAGCGATAAAAACTTCAGAGAATCCGCCTCGGCCGATGAGTTGAACATCTTCATAATCAAAAGATTTATTGATTTGAACGGTTTCACGTTGATTTTCCGTCGGCTTCCACTGCCTCAGAGTCATTTTTGCAGGCAATTGACTGAGTTTTGTTTTGGACTTTGTCACCAAGTACTCGACTAATACATTATGCTTTTGGTTTGAGGTCAGCAACACAGAAGCAGGATCAGCCATGTCTTCTCCCAAGGTGTTGTACCACTGGGCGTATTGTTCGTTCAGCCAGGCCACGTCGAGTTTAGGGAGGTCAGAGGCTGAAACTTTGATATTCTTGGATTTGTCCTCCATTACAAATTGAATTTCACTGTAGCTGCCTTCAGAACCCTTCGCAGGGATCTTCTCAACAGTCTTCATGGTCTTCGTTGGGGATGTGAAGTTAAGAGTGAAGTTCTTAATATCTGTCATTTGAGTCTTAAAAGAATTGATTATTACTGACTCCGCGGACCAGCTTTAAATAGAGTTTATCCAATTTAAACAGAGTTTTTCGAGTTTATCCCGAATTTTAATTAGAGTTTTTTGATTTATAACCCGTTCTTTCCGGCTAAACTCTTGATTAATTTAATTTCATATAATTTAAATTGTTTTCTCTTGAACGGAATTAAAACGAAAGAGCTTAGCCTTGGGTTTCTTCTAAACCGAATCAAATTATTCCCGAAAATTTCTGATCTGATCCGTGGCTTGAATTAATTTACCGCAGAAGGATTTTGCTGAAAAAAAATATCTTACTGCTTCGAGAAAAATCTCAAGCAACAAAAAATTATTCTCTCTAAATCCTTTTCTTCTTAGAATTTTATAGAATGAATTAGGTCGCAGCTAATGAGGATAGAAGCTTAATTAGCTCTTAGGCAGTTATGTTAGGGTTCCCGCCCACCAAAAAGCGAAAACTCTATAAAGGTAAGAAGGTTTGCTGGAAATGAGATTTGCTGCAAGTTGGGATAGGCTAGAGCGAGGTGAGGATTTTTTGTTTTATGTATTAGTATTCACTGAAAAAATTAGGATGAAATTCAAGGAAGGATTTTACAGTGATATTGAAATTTAAGACTTGAGACCTGAGGTGTGATTTTATTTTGGCAAATACCTCCGCATAATTTGATTGATCCAAGAATTTTATTTATAATTGTTCATTTTTCATTCGGAAATTGTATAAATTCGCCTCGAAGAAAGTGCTCATGAAATCTGCCTTGAGCTGAATTAATTAGTTTGTCTCGAATACTAAATGCGTTTATAGGGTTCAGACATATCTTTGGCAAAGTAACTTTTCTCTTCTTGAAATGAATGGGCTTCTCGAAAATGGACAGGAGCGAGTGGTTAGTGTTTCTGAGCTAGTATTGGTACTACTATTACTCTGCCGAAAAGATTAGGGTCAACGAAGCTAACAATTTTAAGAAAATTTTTCAGTAGCAGAAATGCTTCTAAGCTAGTTAAGACCACGAAATAGACCAAGAGAATTAATATCTTAGCCATTTGAAGTTGATTTGAGTAGCTAACAAATTATTCTACTAATTGAGGTTTATTTTATTAAGAAATGTAACGACCTACTAGGTTCCAATGGGAACTATGGGAGCAACGATACTAATCACAAAGCTCATTTCAATAGTGAGCATCTTCAATTCATTCTACCTTCGCTTCACAATGTTGTATAAATTGCTTACTGCACTTCCCAGCATAAAGACCTCAAGGTTCTTATTTTTTCTTTCTCAAACGAACGACTTCATTTTAGGACAACTCACTTTAAAATCACTGAGTGATTGAAATACCCTTGATAAAATATGGGAATACTCAACCAATTGTTCCATGGGTGATTTTCGTTTTGAGGGATTCATATGTTTTGTCAAAATAATTTTGTTCTTAATAAACCTTAATAAGAGCAAATGAGTGATTGAAAAATTATTTTCATTTTATTTGGAACTAAGCTCGAAGACTCGAACTGAAAAAAAATGATGCTCAGATAAGTAATAAAATTAGTGACGGTTGCCAGAGCGCGTTCCGGTCTGCGGCAAAGGCATCAATGCTGACTAGTTGCTCATATTGCATCCGAGAGATAGAGGAATTACCTCAGAGAGTCGTTTTGCTGTAATTTTTTAGAGTTTTTCTACTAAGACGAGTGTGAATAGAACTCAAATGGTGATGAAGGGCTATCTTTCTTGTTTGTTTTTAAGGTGAAATGACGAAATTTTCAATGTGACACTTCTATATCACTGTCAGTGAATTTATGCCTCAGAAAATGGGTGTAGAATCCACAATGTTGATCATTTGCTTTCTTGGGAAAGAGTTTCTTAGGTTCGAATCGCATGCGAGGGAAAATAGCGTAATACTCACTAAAAATTCAGAAATGTTGTTATGAATCAGAAAATGTCATTGCTTTTCTCATTGGCTATAAGATAAGGATGGGCATTTAACTAATCCCTAAAGCGAAGCCTCTTTTTTATTAGGCAAATCTACAATCTATGTATATATATCTATAGCAAACACCAAAAAAATGCTCAATAATACATTCGGTGCAATAATACACCGTAGTTGCATTCGCAACTGATTAAGTTCCCGGCTATTGGAGCTCTTGGAGACTCATCGTGTGTGTAGAGACAAAAGATTGTGATTTTAATTCTCAAATAGTGTTTCCTCGTCCGAGTATCTTGAAATTTGGCTATTTTCCCATGATGCAGTGAGCACCAGATAGTTGGGATACCTGGGACATAGCAAACAATTAAATATTTTTCGACAGTGCACTTCGGCAGCGGGTACAAGGCCTCGCATTTTATTCTTTTCTTAAATTCGATTCAGGCTGGCTTTTCTTATTTTTAGAGTTGGAACATTTTGCTAATGGAAGCTTTATGCAATAATTTAATGTTATCAAACCAATTAGAGATTGACGGGTCCGGCTTCTTCGTTTAGAAAGAGCCGCTTGAGGAGAGATGGGATAAAAAAGTTTTCGTGATGTTGTATGACTTAATTTAGAGATTTGTCTCGAAATGATGGAAGAGTGCAATTGTACGCCTTTTTTTTTATCAGTGAAAATGAGATCCAATTTCTTATGATTTAAGGCTTGCTGATAGATTTTCATTGCTTGCTTCCTTGGTATTGCTGAATTCATGGCGGCCATTTTTCTTATGAAACATAAGAAGGCCATTTTTTTGAGTAGACTGCTTTTTTGTCTTACTTATCCAAGGGTTTTTTAGTAACCCTTTTTTTATTTAATCAAATCCATTTCATTAAAGTATCGCGCTAAATTTCAAATTAAAGAGAGAAGTGATAAGTTCAATTAATTAGCATTGGGACAGAAATTCATCGAATTTGTCAACTAAGTGAGAGCAGCGTGGATTTTAATGAGAAGTAATATATCTCCCGGCTTAGTTCAATTGCATTGGCAGTGGCTTTAGCTGGCAAATTCAAAATGAAATGAATTTCTTTTGTTTTCTCTAGCGCATCAGTTAACTCAAAGACTGATCACTAAACTCATACTCAATCAACGCTTTTTCAAAAAATTTTGCAAATCGCTCGCATCTTGCTTGCCCATGATATATAATACTCTCACTTGTTCGTAAGTAGGTTAAGCCTCCTCATTACCGCACAATCAGAGTCGTCAATTTGATAAAAATCTTGTCTCTCTGAGCGTCATAGCAAAACGCGAGCAAAGTGCCCATTTTCTCAGACATTCTTCAAATCTATTATATTAGAATTTATTAATTTGCAAGAGAATATTTCATGTCAGATCTCATTCCATCACATAACCCAAACCAACCACAAACACAACCCAAGGAAGACGAGAAGAAGCCAAAGTCTCGTCTCAAGAAAGGTGCCCAAAGACTCCGAAAGCGTAACGCTTATCTCTCCTCAGTGCACTTTGCAATAAGGAACTTTTTCGTCTAGCTGATAACAAAGACCTTTCTGATGGAGAACTTAATTATAGCGACCTTTATGAGGACGAAGACGACAGAGAGAAACTTGAGAACATGCCTGAGGTTCAAAGAGAAAAAATTCTCGCAGAAAGATTCGAAAAGTAACACTCAATGAGGAATTTTTGCAAAATTCTCATAATTTTCAAGGCGAAAGGAAGAAGAAAGGAAGAGAAAGCTAAAGAGTGAGCTAGCAGGTATTCTACTTCTCCCCATCGTATCTAACTATCGAATTAACTAGCGGTAAGAAGTCCCACCAAAGCAATATTCAAATAATTCTGACCGATTCAGGACCAAGAGCCTTCCCAAGGGCATAAAACTGATAAGATAAAATCCGCGCTCTCGGACCTCCACGTATCGCAATAATCCATTAAATTTTTTCATAGTGCCTGCTAGAGAAAACGTCAAGATCGAGCTCCAAAGAAAAGAAGAGAAGACGAGGAATCCAGTGAAGAAGAGGCAGAAGATACCGAAACCAGTGAAGAAATGAGTGGCGAAGATAGCGAATATGATGACGGTGAGACCAAAACTAAGAGGAGAAAAGAAACTGAGAAAGAATCTAAAACTATCCCCGTCCAAAAACCCGAGAAAGAAGGCGAGTTGAAAAGGGAGAATTTAGAAAGCATTAGAATTTCGAGAAAACTCATCGAGCAGCTGGTAATAACAGGGAAGATTTCTCAATAGCCTCACAAAAATATAGATTTCGCACACATCCTTTGAGAAAGTTGTCGTTGGATGCTTTGTTCGAGCCTCGGATACCAGCGCGAAGGCAGGCGCAGTCTCCAGTTATGTCGTCGCTGAGATTACAGGTTCTGTGTTTTCATGACTTATTGTGTATTGAACGCGGATCACATGCAGGTGTGAAAGACATTCCGAACAAGAAATATTTGATTGAGACGAAAGAGACCACGAAATACTTGGTTCTCAAGCACGCGAGGAGAGAAATAGAGTACAGAATGTCTCATATTTCAAACTCTGAGTTCACAGAGTCCGAGTTCAACAAATGGATTCTTAAGCTTGAAAAGGTGAGCGGATGCTTTCTAAGCAAAATTTAATTGAATATTTCACCACAGTATGAACTAAAGCCTCCAACTCTCAAGAGAATCAAGGAAAAATTCGCGGAATTGAAAAAAGCTATCAATCATAAAGTAACTTAGACAAAGACTCCTAGAATTAACGTGTTCTGTGTCATATAGTACACTGATGAAGAAATCAATGAAATGGTAAAAAAACGTCTTGATGAGAAGAGGAGGAAAGGTGAAATGTTCACAATGGAAGAAATAGAAATTTTGGAAAACAAATTGAATGATCTCGAGTTTCAATTGCATCAGAACGCAGAAAAGGTGGAAGTGAAAGCTGAGTAAACTATGAGTTATAGAAATGAGTTCTAATGCTGGGGGTTAGAAAGGAGATGCTGGCGAAAGAAATCGCAAAGCATAGACAAATGAATGCTGCGCTGAAAAAGAGAGCGAGTGCTCAAGATACCGTTGACCAAATTAACGAAAAGGCCAGGAAATTGCAGGCTGAAAAGGATATTCAACTGGTGCTCTACAAGCAAAAGATGAAAGCTCAGTCAGAAATGTCTTTCAATCCGTTCAGTCGAAAGGATTGCCGCCCAACCAATATGTGGGATTCCGCGTAATTATACTTCTAGCTGTGAGAGCATGTTTTCAATGGGATCATTATAGGATTCAATTGACGAGAAAGGTTTCAAACCAGAACAATCAGAAGTCGAAAGCTGAAATGGAAGCAGAAGCTCAAAGCAAGAGGAGTCGTAGAGAGATTAATGACGAGATCAAAAAAGAGTTCTTGAGCATGCATAAAGTTTCGTTGGCCATTGATGACCTTGTAGACCAACTCGATGTGAACGAGGTATTTTAAATGTGAAAATTGTATTATGCTGCAATTGTTGTGATAAATTGGAGTTTCTTTCAGTGGCAATTATTTGATTACTTTATTATTACATGAGCTGAGACTGAAAAAAATGAAATATGAACTGCTGGCTACAAATATATTGAGCACATAATTCCCACAAAAACTTGATCCCCTTAGCCTTTTACGAATCGCTGCGATGAGATCAGACCCAAATCCATATCAGTATAACCAAAAAACACTTATTATCTTTCGAGCTGTTGATTAGTTTGTTTAAGAATGGATAAATAAATGGTCCTTGGGTGATAAAATATATCTGAAGCTCGTTTTCGTTACTTTCAAGAATGGTCATTTTCCTAGGATAAATTCTATACGTCTATTTAATATAGCATCTCTTCTAAGGATTTTTCTGGTGAGAAATACAGCCACTTCGGAAACAAGACAATATTGATCTTGACACTATTCCCAGTAATGGATGGAAATACCACTTTATCATTGTTTAGTTTTTCTTGAAATTTGAAGGAGATTGAAATGGATGTACACTTGCACCAGACCAGAGGATATCAGAATTCCTGTTTCATATTAGAAATGTTATTTGATAAAAATATTGATAGAATATGATATTTGCTGATAAAATTCATGTACGAGCAATGACTTTGAGAAAATAATAAATTATTAATATTTTTCTTCCTTATCTAATCGATGATTAACCTCTACTATCCGAGCGGAGTCAACCACAGAATTTTTTTACTTAACTTCTCTTTTTCTCTAGGCGCAAACATCTTTCAATAGCATATGTGTCTTTTTCTTTCTTGAGTTTGTCATCATCTTGAACAATTGAGGATTTGACATGGTTTTTAGCAAGAAGATCGCAAGCCACATTCTATTCGCGAGAAGCTTTTTCTTTCTCTCTGCTTTAAGCGTCAGCTCGTCTTTGGTTCCATCGTTTTTATTGGCTTGTATTCCCTCCACTAATAATTCATCATCACCACATCATAAAATCTTAGTTTTACTGAGTAAGCGAGCTGTCGTGATGTGCATTGGGTGATTGTGCAGGTGGTACATCTTTATCATGGCTAGATAGGAATTGTATCCATTATCCAGCTTCACTATACGTAAAATCCAGCCAGGGTACATAGGCCGTTCAATTCTTGAAATTCCGTACAAGGAGACCGCAAATAACTTAATGAATCGACTCAACGCCTCAGTTACTTCAGCTGCGACTGACATGTAGATGAGAATGAATTCTGCGATAGCCCATAATCTAAAATATTTATTATAAGTTGAATTCGTTTTAGTATTAGTTACCTTCTATACTCTACTGCCTTATCAATAAATGTCTTCAAAGGCAACTCCGTAAGCCAGCTGATGATAGCAGCCACGATAACCGTGATTATGACAGGCTTCAACTCCCAAAGGGCTCTCCAGAACAAAGGATAATTCAGGATTGAAAGCAGGATCCCAAAAGCAATGATATCGACGAGGTAGGCGAAGGTTGAATTTCCAATGTAGAAGCCTCCAAATTGGCTTGATTGCTTCAATGGAATTTTCTCAATCTCCTCTTTTTCTTCAGGATCTCCTCTTCGGAGTTTCAAAATTCTGGTTCGAAAATCGTTAGTGAAGGTCCTAAGCGCTAAGATGTATATGATGATACTGACAATTGCGCTCATTCTAATTTCGTTCATACAGATTAGTTCTTGTAGCAAAGAGGAAAGGCGTTTACATGAATCCTCTTATGATAGCATCCGCTAGCAGCTCGAACTGATAGCCAACAAACTGCGCGACAGCTACACTTACAGAAAGCGTATCTTCTGAGAAACTTGCAGTTGGGTTAAGAATCAGCAAGGAATTCAGTGCGGCGTTCATAAATTGGAATGTAGCAAGCATGATTTTAGTCTTCATACCAGAAATGCTATAAATCCTATGAAAAAGAAGTCCAACACTCTGGATTTACCTGTCTGCAGCAATGATGATGACCTCAAATGTCAGATAGATAAAGAATCCGATCGTCACGATTGTCAAAAACACGGCTGCTAACACTCGTTGCGGGTAGAAAAAGCCATCAGATAGCTGCTCGTCTTTCAGTTTTCTGTAAGGCATGAGCAGTCTTTTAGTGACTCCTGGCTTTTTCTTGGGTTCATCCTCTGATGCTATCGCATTTGTCTCAGTATGTAAAATATCGGCGCTTCCAGGTTCAACTGGTATTTGATCATCTTTTCTCGGAGGACGATCATCGTCGTTGTTAAACTTTATCTCTAGAACAGGTTTATCTTCATAGACAGGATGATCCGATTGTCCTTTTAGCATCATGTCGTTATCAGGATCGAATATTTGCTTTTCTCTTTCAGTTTCAGCGAAGAGATTGTCAGGGTCACCTCTAAAGGGTGTTCGAATTTGAGGCGACCCTTCGTTTGCTGCTCTTCGTCCAAGGTTTATTGTGTTGTCTGCAGTTTTTGTAGCCACAACAATGAGGTTTTTGAAGTTTGTCTCAAAGGGAACAATGTTGGTAGTAGGCTCTACAATGTCAGTGACTAAGGAGATTTATCGTAAGTTTCAAGGGGAAAGATGAATTATTTTTACGCGAAATGTCATCACTGTCATGTTTATTCCGGTTCGAGATTTTTGGCTCTTCAATATTGATTTGGTCTCCATTTTCAGGGTTTTCAGGGCCGGCCATTAGTCTTAGCGATATTTTCCTCGCTTTAGGGAGATGTCTTGGTATGACGTTCCATAGGGCCATCTTTGTTTGCTTATAGAACGTTTGGTCTCTGATGCTATAGAACTATAGGAAAAATCACTACATCAGAACTGTTTGGGATTAGAAAGTTTACCATTGTGTTTTCTTTTCCTTTGTCAACTTGACGGGTTTTGTAAATGATTTCTAACATGGCGACGATAATTCCTGTCATCAATATATAGAGTACAATCTTCCATGTTAGTCCAGAACTTGTGAAAGACACGACGATTATGCTGGCAATCACAAACACAGTTCCAAGGATGTACCAGAATCTTCGATGAACTGGATCGGTTGAAAGCAGCACAAAAAAGAAGGTAAGAACGATAATGATGTACTGAAGCACGTTCGCCGCAAGAGTCCCAGCATCAGTAGGCTTTGTGATCGTAATTTTCTGAGTTGGACTAGTCTCAATACCATCCACAGAGAACACGAGCATATAATCTCCCGGCTTTAAGAACTGGACTTTGAGGTCTTGGAATTGCACCAGCCCATTGTTGATTTGTGGATAGGCGAAGTCATAGCTGTAGCCCAGTTCTTTGTTTTCAGCTGAGGATGTGCCTCCGTTCAAAATGCTTGTGATCATTTTGGTCAGCTCGGAAGTAGGGTCGTTCGCTTCGGCTGTTAGATTATCGAAGGCTTCTTGATATCGAGTTTGGAAATTTTTATATTCAAGCTCTGCCGGAGTAACATTATAGGTCCGCAGGGCCTCATTATCAATATAAGTGTAAACTGACACCTTGAAAAGTTTTCTAAGGTCATCTGCGTTGACGTTGTTCAAGTAACTCAGCTGAATCTCAGGTTGTACGGCCAAAGTAGTGTAATCACCGTTCTCAGTGTCCACCTGGGATGATTGTCATCAGAAATCGGTTTGAGAATAAATAAATAATTACCTCTGATTTGAATGTAATTTGATCAGCATTGGTAAGATTGGCGCTCAGAACTCTATTAAGCACTGTAAATGCGGCGCTTTTCACCATGACTCCAGTCTTCGAATCTATTTTAGCTTGGAATGTCAGCGTGTACTCCCCAGGAAGACCTATCCATCACAATTTCATACAAAAGAACTAAATATCTTTTACATACCACTAATAAAGCGCAGATTATAGTGTGTAATTCCTTTACGATCAGCTCCACTAGTGGTTGTGGCAGGGTCAAGCGTAGCGCCCTTTCCGGTACCCGCATTGAGAGACTCGATCTCTGAGCTGCTGGTGACTAATCAAACAAATAAATCAGACGATTTGGCGTGAAGTAATAATCACTTCCAGTGGAGAATTTTGTCAGGACTCGTTTCATAGCGGAGGAGGATAAAGAAGCCGTTGTTGAGCTTGAGAGTGTTACTGCTGCTGTGCCTTGGATTCTTCCTACTGGTGAACCGGAGGAGATACGGTTCAGCGTGGTGACAATGAAACTGTCTCCAACGAAAACAGTGGGAGGCGGCTGACTCATAATGATAATTGAATGAGGAATATTCGAGACAGTAATCAGCGATGTCTGGACGTTGTATCGTGCGGTGGCGTTCGAAATCGTCGGGTTGAGAAGAGAAAGAGGAGTGGAGCAAGAGGCTAAGAACTGAGTTTGGGAGCTTGAGGCAACCCATTTCAAGCTTGTGAATTGGATGCTGACTGTGGTCGAAGTGGTTGAACGGCTGTTCAGATTAGAGATTGTTGGACTGCAATAGCCTGACATGCGATTAAGAATCCTATTGTTGGGCCTTAGAAAAGCAAATTATGATCAATAAATCGTACTTTCCATCGACATAGGAGCAAACATGGAACTTCATGGCTCGCAAGCTGTAAAGGAAAGGGTTCGTGATATACTTCCCATTGACCCAGTATGGAGCAACGACTACTATGATTGGAGCTTTGATATCCCAATTGGGTTTGATGAGCTAGTGAAAGATTCTGTCAATAAAGAAGTAACTATAATAGGTCACCTGGATCGATATAGGATTAACCAGCTGCTTATCCTGGGAAATAACTCTACTGTAGCTGAAGCTCGCAAATTGCACCACTCCGTAATTCCTGAAACAAATAGGAGTAGCAGTTGGAGCTGATGTGTACAAGTCGCCCTTTTGTCCAATAAGGAATTTGAAGCTTCAAGGGTAACAACCGTTAATCAATCATGAATTTGCGGAAATTATTACTAGACACACTGAGTTCCCATGACATCTATCACAGACAGTTGGGTGAACTCCGCGATACCAATTCCGTTTGTTCTGATTGCCTATGTTCAATGATGATGATTTTTTGTTAGACCATTAGAATTACTCTGAATCTATTCGGACTCAAAGTGAGAGTCTGATCCACTTCATCTGGAGTGTCTGTGATGTCGATCATCACATTCTTTGTTGTAGAAGTGACGTTGCTCTCTGCCACAGCCAACACCATGACGTTTTCAACTCCATCCAGATTCATATCGAGGACTCGCACTGTCACCTTTAATTAATAACCGATTAGATTGAATTTCCTCATTTAGTTTTATACACTTGACAGATACACTCCGGTCGGTGTTCCTTGGGAAGCGGTATAAGAAGTCGTGGGATTTGTGAGAATCTGGATGTTCCAATCCGGGGGTAACTTAGCCTGCAACAAAATAGGATCCGTGTAGACACTGCCACACCAAATATTTAGCGCATAGAAACCTGGGTTTCCTTGTGTAAAAGTTAACCTATTTTTTTTTGTGAATATGAACAATTCTCTTTCGAAAAGGGTTACGTCACGCTCACTTGGCCAACGGTATCGGTTGTGGATTGGTTGCTGATAAGGCTCCATTTGAAGAATGATGATGTCGTTGCATTTGCGAGGTACCAAGGCTTTTGAAGGAATTTGTATCCCATCAAGAAGTTCTGATTTGGGATGGGTAAGCCGTACGCATCATAAAATGTCAACACAAGTGAATAACTCCAGGTCTTGGTGCTCGAATCCATCATTAGCTGTCTATAATCTGCTGAATCGTAGGTCCAGGTGGTCTCAATCTTTTGTAAAGACCAAGGCTCTGTCACAGTTATCCTATAATTCAAATGATATTAATTTAAGAGTTTGATTCACCAATAAATGAATTACGTGTAGAATTTGCTATAGCAGACTTTTGCCACTCCTGAAGCTGCCAGATTTTCAACATATTGATCGCGAGCTGTATCTCCACTCCCATCTCCCTCGTCAATATCAATAGCGTTTGCATTCGCTTCAATGAGAGCAGCTTCATCAGTAGTGCTCGTAGATGAAGTAGTAGTTGTTCCTGCCGAATCATCGAGAGAAACAGCTCTGATTCTGTAGTAAAGCATTCCTGTTGGCGCTTGAAAGTTTGGAATCGAGAAAGTGTAGGATCCCCCACTCAACGCCGGAGCTGATATGATTAGTGGGCTAAAAGGGCTAAATGTCTCGCTGCTGAGCTGGGTTCCTGTACTTACGTATTTAAACATTAATTCCAATTCGTCGACATCGGCCAGGTTATAGCCAGCATCGTCGAATAAATCCACTTTAATTTCTAAAGTCTCTCCATTTGTCTATTATCATCATCAGTCGCTAAGAAGACTGAATGCAAAAAAATCTCAATACATGAGTTGTTGGAGGATAACTTAGACTGATCGACCCGCAGGCCCCACCACCTCCTTCCTGGATTATCTCAGTTCTTCTGGTCGTCACACTCACACCATCGATAGTGAGGGTAATTTCACTAGAGAAAAGATCAATGGGTTAGTTATGGAGCTGAATATATTAGAGAGTACATATAGATCCTATCAGAGTTCGTGCCTTGAGGAGCAAGGGAAAGCAGATCGAAAAAGGCTTTGAAGAGACCGTTTTCATCTGTGGGCGAGAAATCAATCCTCGTATCGTCTAAATTAGCATCGAAATAAACCATGCTTGCGGCATTAATGAGCTGCGTTGTGCTAGTCATTGAGTCGTATGCTGCGAAGCTGACCGTTGGGATTTTTCCTGCAACTCCAAGTCCTAAGGATAGATTGGTTATTAAACCATTCCAGAGACAAAGGTAACCTAGAGAGTCAACTGCTTCAATGAAAACGAAGAAATCTTTATTAAAATCGATGTTGGAGAGGTCGGCAGACAAAATCGGTTGGGTTAGGATGTTTATCTGTGCGACTTGAGTCGTCACAGTGATGTCATTGGTTTCAGGTGAGGAGATTCCATCACATTTAAACACTAGTCGGAAGGTGCCTATTCAATGACATTATTTTCTAAAATCTCAGCACAAAGGATACCTGCTGATCCGTAGACTGTAAAGTACATATCAGTAAATTCAACCTCACCGTTCGAGTCGGTGAGAAGAGGGATAAGAAGCTCATTCTCATGGACAGGATTGGTGTACTCTGAGTTATAGACACCAGGAATGGGCTTCACGAGGTCTTTATGAGTAATAGGATTCTTTTTGAAAAGATATCCAAAAGGAAGTCGTCCGCCATAGGCATACGAGATCATTGCGATAACGAGACGGCTTTTTAAAGGACTTCCGTTGACGTCTAGGGTGGAGATGAATTCCAGTTAATGATGTTTTTATTTACCTAAGACTTGGACTTTTGGAGGCACTGCAAATGGCTTTCCTTCCACAACTGTTGATGAAGGCTGTGTAACGATCGTTACGCTTGCCACAGCTGTGTTTAGAAGGATGGCTGGCTGGAAAGCTTTGATTTTGTAGAGAGTTTGTCCCATACTTAGCCCAGGAGTCCAGGAAGCAACCTGTTTCGCGTCAGCGGAGAAGAATATGTTCACATATTTCGAAGTCGAACCAACAATCTATATCCAACAATAAAGAATTAGACAAAGGCTTTCACAACAACTGATATTACCCTTAAGTTGGTAAACTTTGCGACTCCATTCTCATCAGAAGGTTCTGAGACTGCTCCTTCAAGCCAAGCGAATTTTTGAGCTAGATAATTAAAGACATTCTAAATAAACAATTTTCAAAGCAAGCTTTATTACCCTCGATATTGTAATTGCTTCCGTACGACAAGAACGTGGGCTCTGGCCATGAAAAAGCAACTATTTTCTTCCCAACCACAGGATTGCCGCTGATGTCTTTCGCAATGACCTCAGGTTGCGTCGTGAACACGTTTTCATCAGACAGAGGATCCACCGTGAGATCGTAACTGAAAGGAGGCGAATTCGTTACATTCATAGAAGATACAATCGATTGAAGGAAGAAAGAGTAATCCGCAGATTTGAAAAGCGATCCGTTATTTCTAACTGCGAAATTTAGCGTATAAGTCGCCTGAGGAGCCCTCTTAAACTCGATATCATTCATTGTCGCGATTCCATCTTCATCTGTGTCCGCGTTCAGATTTATCCCTTCAATCGCGCACACCTGATCAAGTCGGATAAATTCCAAGGTTCCTCCGATTTCAGCACGGGTAAGATAATCGCAGTCTGGAGCCGAAGCATCTTTTGCGGTGATTATATCAGAAACTAAGAGGAGAACCGTGGTATTTTTGAGATTTCCCTAGGGATAAGTGAGGACTTGACAAATAAAAGACGGCTTACGGTTGCAGAGTTCACTTGTATTCTCGGTGCAGGAAATTTGTAACTGAGATAGTTATTCGTATCGTAATTAGAAGCGAGCGGGAGCAAAAGTTTGACTTCGGAAGGTGTATTATCTTCCTAATAATACGGCTGATAAGAAGAAGAGGTCCTGAGAAACTGTTACTTCTGTCACTATGTTGACGATTGCGAACATAACTAAGGCATACAAGGTCATAGCTAGGAGGGGAAACAAATATCGAGAACGGCTGTTGTCTTCGACCAGATCAACAATAGAGGGGATTCTACGCAAACGAGTCCACGAGATTTTCTTGATGGCTTTCTTCATTTCAAAATGATAAACCGTTTATTGAGTTTTTATTGGAGAATAAAACAAATTAACTGAGCCAGATTCAAAAACATTACTTTTATTTACAACGCTGGCCTGTTTAAGGGATTGTTTTGGCTAACAGTCTTTCTTATTTTTAGTAACAGTAACGCAAATCGATTGAACTTATTGATTTTTCAGATCATTCCACTCAAGGATGGTCTGCTCAGGCCAAGAGATGTTACCCAGTCATGTGTCAGAACGAATCAGAACCGAACGCTTGGATTTAAGTACCCAAAATTATTTTAATCAGGTTCATATTACGCAGCCGAATTCTGATGATGTGCAGTTTTTATAAAATGTCCAAAGGAGCTTCATCGAATTTGAAGGGAATATCAAATATCCTTCTTCTATTAATCCGGATCTGCAGATATTTTTGCAATAAGAAGCACATATGTATCTACATAATCAAAGCTGAACGTTCTTTATGGGGTTGGTCCGATCACACATCTTTCAGTTGATGAGGCACATTTAGTGGGTGTAGCTCAAGAGGGCAAAGCAATAACTTCTCGTACCCTGATTGATTAGCAACTCGCTGAGATATTTATTATTTATCAATTTAAATTCGATCAGCAAGGGAGCTTCTTAAGGAATCATTGGGGTTGCATAGCTGTGTGACAGTGTTCTATTTAGCCATTTTTATGAAAGACCTCTAAAAACAGTCGTTTTCTCACTCGCTCTAATTTGCTCAATTACACTGCCAATTAGTAGCATCTACAAAAATAAATTTTATTGTTGAATAGAGTCCGTTCCAATCAAACAGCCATAAATTAATTCCAGTGAGTCTTCATATATAATGAAGCTCCCCCTTTCTAAACACAATCTAGAGCTGGAACTTTCGTTTCGAAAATGAAAGGAAGACCCCTCTGAGGGACTCAAATTTCGACTACATCAATAAAAAATCATACAAATGTGCATTTCAATTCTGAAGATAGTTAGTTTGGCGAAAAGTGATGAGGATTGAAGCTAATCATGGGTTCTGTAAATAATATTTCGCGAACAAAGTTAAGCGTTTGCATTTGGATGTATTAAGTGTACAAATGCCTGTTCTGGCCGTGGTCTTAATTTGAATTAAATTTTTTATATTCTATAGCAGATGACTTAACGAGTTCTGGAGCCCAATTACCCGGAAAAAATCCTCAAGCATAATCTCTGCTCGTGTTAAAACATTCTATTGGGTAACTGAGAAAAAAAATGCCGATTTTGTATTTTTTTCATTTCAACGTCAGAGTAAAAATTTTGATCGTACTCCCAAGTCAATAAATTATAGCATTGATGAACACAATAATGCTATAATTGGACAACGGTACTTTACCGATAAATCGAATATGGAGCTGTCCATAGAAATTAGAGAAAAAGGATCGCCATATGTACTAAAATCGACACCATTCGGTTGTAAACATATGATCCCAATTGTGATTTCATATCAAATACCAATTCTTGAAAGAAGAGATTTTCTGGTTCATTAGAGCTCGTTTGTGAGCTTAATTTCATTGAAAGAAATCAAACCAATAGTAACCATTTAAAAAAAAAGAAAGACTATATTTTATGTTGGTTGACCTCCAGTAAGATGAATCACACATAAGCTTCAACTTTGCCCTGAAAGCAAGGAGTCACATTTTCAATTTCCTTGGAATTCAATTAACTCTTACATATTAATATGCATTTTGTGTATGTGCGAAATAAGGTCGCTTTTTTCTAATTATGAAGAAACTAATACTTGCTTGCATACTCTTTGAATAAAATTCTAATTCCGAATCTAATCAGCAATTTCATTTCTTTGGTTGCATAATATCCTCATTTGGCAGAGCATGAGGCTTTTTCTTTCTGGCTGTCTGCAGAATTTCAAACAAATCGGGATTCTTTTGAGCTTTTAACAACAGCAGTGCCAGATGCACACGGTTCGCAATAACCCTCTTTTTCCTGCTTTCGTCGTCTTTCTTCGATTTGACTCCCTCAACTAATTACAAGAGATAATTTAATCGACATTTCTAAACTCGTTTAATTTACGCATCATTCTTGCTGCTGTGATATGGATAGGATGATTATGCACATGATACACCTTCACCATTGCTAGATATGAGTTATATCCATTGTCCAGCTTAGCCACCTTTAAAATCCACCCAGGGTAGACTGGTCTCTCCAGCCTTGAAATAGAATACAAAGAGACTGCGACGAGTTTAATGTACCGCCTCACCTCATCGAGAGCTGAAGCTGCAACTGATAAATAGATGAGAGCAAACTCCGTTATTGCCCATAATCTTCCAGAAAAACAAATAATTAACTTGAACCCTATAATGTGTAATAGTAATTACCTACGATATTTGCCGACCACCGTCTCGATATAGAACTCTGAAACAAATTTGTTTATCTTAGCGATGACGGCAGCTACCACGACGGTAATAATGGCAGCTCGGGACTCCCAAAGAGCACGCCAAAACAATGGATACACCAGCACTGTAAACAAGAGTCCAAAGGCAAATATATCGATCAGATAAGCGAAGGTCGCATTTCCAATGTAACAGCCAACAAACTTGCTTGCCATAGTAAGTGGAAGGTCTTTTACCGCTTCTTTTTCTTCAGGGTCACCTTTTCGAAGTTTTAACACGCGTGTTCTGAAATCGGCAAGAAAGGTTGTCAAGGAAGCAAAATAGATGATGATGCTAGCAACCGCACTGAGACTATTACAATAAGTTAGATATTGCATGACAACAAGAGCCATTTATACCAAAATCCTATTATCAGCGATACTGCGAGTCTTTGGAACCGCTCTCCTACCCACTCAGCGATGACGAGGCTCACAGAAAGCGTGTCCTCTTTAAAAACTGTTGTTGGGTTAAGCACTAATAAGGAGTTCAAGGCCGCATTGGTAAAGCTTAGTGTCGAACTGATGACTCGGGCCTTCATTGCAGATATCCTTTACCAATGAAGAATTTGATTAGAGGAGATTTTATGAGGGAAGTTGGTTACCCGCCTGCTGCTGTTAGTATCGCTACGAATGTGAGGTAGATAAAGAATCCAATACTCACAATGGTGAGGAAAACTGCCGCCAGAAACCTCTGTGGATAGAAGAAGCTGTCGATTAATTGGTCTTCCTTTACTTTTCTATAAGGTGTTATCAATCTTTTAAATAGTCCGGGTTTCTTCTTTTCTTTTTCATTTTCATTTTTCTTAACCATTTCAATTTCTATTTTCTTTGTCGAGATGTCTTGAACGAGCTTACTCTTCGGCTT
>ENA-UOTX01000166-UOTX01000166.1-compost-metagenome-genome-assembly--contig:-NODE-166-length-73008-cov-14.066074_pt1 | contig 73008 bp, 55 predicted proteins | sample MGYA00238143_ERZ746982 | MGnify/ENA primary metagenome ERZ746982 (study PRJEB28758, sample SAMN06268862) | compost metagenome | isolation source: single cell | place: USA: California, Emeryville, Joint... | reverse complement strand
ACAAATTTTGGCGACCAATATTGCCCAGGAAATACCTCCGAGATACCCAATAGCGTTCGAATAGATGCCCTTGTTCTTGGCCCACAATTTGACGAATTTGAGCGTAGTACGAAAATTCTGGATTGCTTCGTCGTTGGATTTCGCTGAAACTGACTTTATAATCAATTCGAAATTTCGGCAACCATTGATACTATTAATCATTTTATTATCCATACCTGTAAGCACTCTGTTGTCCAGGAGATCGATTTTGTCGTCAATTTTCGCGGTATTGAGTTTGGCGAAGCCCATATCAACGTCAATACCTCGGAATTCCATTTTTATAATCGGAGCTGTGACGTTCTCATCATTTACCTTGACCAATCCCTTCACATCAGAGTGAGTACGGAGGATCTCGCCAAGGTCATCGAAAAAGTCTTTATCTCTGTCAACATAATCAGGCACCAAAAGCACTGTATCAAGATCACCACCACGAGTATTTACTCCGAGCTTGTGGGAACCGAACGTGAGGATTCTTGCGGTTCCTTGCTGAGCGTCCATGCCTTTTTCCGATGCGACACGTTGGATCCAAGTTTGAATGATTTCGTTCAGGGCGCTGAGTGCGTCCTCACGATCATGGATTTCTTTGCGTTCCCATTCGTTACTGGTATCTGATTCGCTTGTGTTGTAGGAGTAATAATGATCTCTGAGAAATTTTTTTGTGAGAAATTCAGTTTCTGCGCAGTCGTAGGGCTTGGGTCGTTGATTTTCGAACTTGAGGGCTCCAGGAGTTTTGAGAGCTTCCTTGTACTTCTCCAAATTTTCCATGTATTGTAACTTATCTTGGTGATTTTGCTTTTTGCCTTCCATTTAAATTTTATTTAATAAAGCGATTGATAAATTTACGTGGATAAACTCTCCTTGGAATAAATTATCTCACGATTCAAGCGCATAGACCTCCTAGATTTCGCAGTTGAACAAATAGAAGAAAAGTTCAAAATAAAATCTAGCAGGAACTGTGACATCTAATCTAGAAGCTCTAATGCTTGCTGTGATAGTTATTAGGTGGAAAACAAATTTAAAGAGAGATATCGGTGAAACAACAACTTGAAAACTTCAGACAACCAAACTAATTGATAAGCTGTTATTAATACCAATAAAATTGATGATTCAGGCAGCTTTCAAGTTAACATTAGAAGCATTTTCGATTCTATATTTTGCAGAGTGAAAAGTAGGCATTTTCCTATTATAATTTTATAATCCTATCTCATTCAAAGTAGAATTTCTTTATTCTTCTACAAATTACGATTTTTCTTATCAGATCCCGTCCTTGTTAATCAAATTCATTATGTTCAAATATAAAATCTATTTCGTATTTGTTAATACGTTTCATGCATATTATAAAATCTACTTACATATTCTCAGAAATAAATTTGCTTTGAAGAGCTAATATAGGATAGGTTCTCAATTTCCTACTAGTCTAAACCATATCTCAATTATGAGAAAATTCAGCAGTGTTCTTCAAGCATTTTGGCCTTGAAATTCTTAACAGTTTTAATAAACTTTTCTGAAAGTTCTTCATCACAGCTCAAATTTTCCAAGTCGTCTCTTTCATCGCCGACACTTCTCACTTCTCTTGGTTCTAAAATCCTATTGCTTCCGCTAAAATGGTTTTCTTTGTCCTCGCCTTCACTGAAACGTTTGAATTGTCGACTGTCATCAGAGGACTTGTCCTTTAGATGTTTACTTTATCAAATAAAATTACACAATGTTGCCAACAAAACTTGCAATACTTAATTTTTGAAAGAAGCGTTTGAAGACCTGTCGTATTTATCTTCTTTGCGTTTAGGCTCGCAGCAACCTTGCTATCAGCTGCAAGAGTCCCTCCATTCTTCGTGTTCGGGGCTTTCTTCTCTCCAAGGAGTGCTTGCAGGCGACTGATCTCGGCAGTTTGATTTTCAATACATTTCTGCAATTTGAGCTTCTCATCGGATTCAAAAGCCAGCTTCTTCTGGTAATACTTATTAAGTTTTGCGATCTCAGCCTCAAATTCGCTCTTCATGCTTTTAATCGTTTGCTCGTACTCGTCAATCTGAGCTTTATGGCTCTGAACTTCAGAGTCTTGGTCTTGGTTCACGCAATCATTCAGAATATCAAACTCCTGCGAAAAAAATAATTGAAAAATATTAACAAATTCGAAGATGAGTACTTCATCTTTCTTCTTGAGCTCTAGTTCATGATCTGCCTTTATTGCTTGGATTTGCTCCTGATGATTCTAATGAAACTATATCGTAGAGCTATTCAGGAAGTAATTACTTTATTAATTTCTTGGATTTCCTGCTCATGTTTCTTGGTGAGCTCACGAAGCCGCTGGGAATTCTCCTTACGGGTTTGAGTGAGCAATCCCTTTAGCGTTTTAACTTCTTCCTCGAGGGCTAATTTTTCCTACGGGAAATTCATTAGCGTGTCCTTTACAAAGATTCTTTACTTTTTTAGAATCAGCTAACTGCAATCTCGCTGCATCCAGCGCAATCTGGAGATTATGAAATCCTTTCTTTAGAACCTCCATCTCCTGCTTATTATTCGATTCTGCGCTGTTTGCTTCCGCTACCTCTTGACGGTATGTCTTCTTAGAAGAGCTCCTTGCTTCGCTGCTAGCTCGAAAGTATTTTGTTCCTTGCGATGGAATCTCTTGACTCATCGGTTGGCAAAACTTCTGGCTGCGGTTGAAATCTTTCTCGCTGCCTGAATGATACGGCGAAATCACAATATCCAGCTTATCAAGCTCGAATAACGTTTTTTCTTCATCCTCGGTGGCTTGGATCACCCTCTCACGATTACTTTTCTCACTGGAATAGCTCGCTTCCGTGCTTTTCTCTTGTTTACTTCGATATAACTCACAATCCTTCCTCCTAGCAGTACACTGCTCCTCTAAAAAACTGTAATTTAGGTTAGAAAGGTCAGTCCCTTGAAGCGAATTCCGCCGGCGATTCAACTGAGCCCAAGATCTGTCCATTAGTTAGTGAAAAAGGTTCGTATTAAGTTGTCGGCTATGAATTTTAAAAATTATTTGGCGACTTAACGATAAAATCTGAAATTTCGCTAAGAAATTACAATTAGTGTGTTTCAAAATGACATTCTTAAAAAAAGAGCTTGTAGACCCCGATTGCCTGGCATTGCAATAATTCCATTAAAAACGCGATTTAGAAAACCTGATTATTAACTGTCTTTTTACCAAAACAAACAAATGCACTAAACAGTTTCAACTTTTATCTACTTGGTCAATTTTAAGAAGATTCTTCTGCTAGCTTCAGTCACAAATCACAAGGCATGAAATGAATGAACACACTAAGAAACGACTAAAACACACACACAAAAGACTCCTTATTTTTTGGTCTTCTTGGTCTTAACCTGAACAACTTCTTCCTCCTCTTCCTCGTCTTGTTGAACTTTCTTTTTCTTCTTGGATTTGACTTCAACTTCTTCCTCTTCTTCCTCTTGGACTTTTTTCTTCTTCTTTGGCTTAACCTCAGCCACTGGCTCTTCTTCTTCCTCTTGGGCTTTGGCCTTCTTGCTCTTCTTTTTCTTCTTTTTGATCTGATCGAGACTGTCAACATACAAACCCTCAGCCTTCAGTTCGTCGAGGACTTCTTGCATAACGTCAGCATTTTTACGGGTTTGGACACCGTTTTCGAGGAATTTCAAGCGGTCTTCGACTTGTACTTTCATTTCCTCACCGAATCTTGCGTTTGGCTATGAGAAGACGTTATGGCATTGGGGATTTAGTTTATAGAGTTACCAATAATGAAAATTGATCGATTCTTGCTGCCAATGAGCACTTGTTAGCAATATAACGAGAGATCTTTCCTTTGTCTTTTTGGAGGGCTTTGCCAATGTACGAAGAGTTGAAAAGAATTCCGTATTTAGGAGTGTTTCCTTTATTTTTCAAGGCTCTGAAGAGAGCTTTTTCTGCTCCGAGAATTTGGACTGTAGAGGCTGGGTACTTGGCCAAGTTGGTCAAGCTGCCGGCTTGGCAGATGAGCTTAGCTCCGACGTTTTCACCGATAAAGGAAGTGAGTGAAGGGGCAACGGCGTTCATTTTGTCCTTAATGTACTGCTGGAGACTGAGTCTGTACTCGTACTGCTTCAACACTTGGTCGCAGAAATTAGCCAATTGAGCCTATAAAGCAATCGGTTAGCCTCAAGGCGAGCCAATGGATAGGTTACTGTGTCCAATTCGCTCATTTCTCGTCCCATGGAGCTCTTAAGTCCTTCAAAGACTTTTTCAGCGAGGTCGCTGTCACCGAGGATTTCTTCGAGTTCAGCCTTGGAATCTTCAGTCACAGTGTCTCGATTCTAATGAAAATAGTTATTGCCTTGCCCAGAGTAACAGTATGCGCGTACCTGGATGACTTTGATGCATCTAACGAGGATGTAGTTATCAGTGACGACCTTTCCGAGTTCAGGGAAATGCCATGAGAACCATTCCTTAATTCTCATGGAGAAAAGATTCAGGTTCTTATCCATAAGCTCGAGCAACGAGATGGATTGAATGATGTGTTTGTCTTGTCTGTTAACATCAGTCTGATTTTGGAAACGGGAGAAGGCGTGACCGAGACCCAGGGAGGCCTTAGCGAGATCTTCCTCACTGAAATCTATAGCAAAGAGTCTTGGTAAGCGAAACTTACAAGAAGTCAAAAACCTTTTTTGGCGAGGTATTTGGTGAAATGAAGTCTGATTCCTCTGAAAAGCTCAGAAATGACGTTGCTGGTCTTGCAAGCGTAGCCAGTCTTTTGGGTGATGTTACCAGCGAGGGTTTTGTCTTGGGTTGCGAGGTAGAACTTGGATGGCTTCTTCTCCTTGCTGTTGGTCATGTACACTTCCAAGAAATTGGCAAGGTCTTCGTTGACCTCGCTCTTGGCGATGGATTTCATGTTTTCAAGAGCTCTTTCGGCATTAGGGAAGGGACTGAAGGCCTATGAAGAAGGATAAGCAAAGGGAAGAATCCGTTTATTCACCTTTAGTTTGCAGATCTTTTTGAAGGTGCTGAAATCTTGGATGGCTTCTTGCACTTGAGCGAGCTCGCTGTTGACCTCATCGAGTCCGATTTTCTCGAAGAGGGAATAGCCGGTGGAGTTCTCGTAGAGAAGGTAGAGAGTCATTTTTTTTTCTATCTATGAATCTAAAATAATCTTCAAAAAGATTTAATAGCCAAACTTACCAAAAAGCATTTCTATGCATGTGCGAAAAGCAGTTTTGATTGTTTGCGAATTAAACAGAGACAAAAGCCATAATAAACCCAATAAGATCCTATTTGAGCAAATAACAAAGGGCAATATGAAACTCGTTGAAGATACTGTCGTAGAGATAGTTTCGATGAAACCTCGAAAGGTAATTAGGAATATAGGCGCTTAGAAAAATAAATATTGATAATGAAAATAGATTATCCAGCAGGTTCTTAGTCTGGCGTTGATAGTGTGTTCTGCGCTGATGATCTGGAAATCTCTGATTTTGGTGAGTTTCTCAGAGAGTCCTGTGGTCGTCGTGCTAAGCGGGTCCATGGAACCGGCGTACTACAGGGGAGATATCCTCTTTTTGACGTTTTATGAAACACGGATTACCTGCGGAGACGTTGTAGTGTATAAAATTAAGGACCAGGAGATTCCTATTGTGCATAGAGTTATCTCTGTTCATGAGAGGTAGGAGGGAAAATATAATGAATTTGTTAAATAGATATATGATAGACCTGAGGGAGAGGCCTTTCTTCTTACAAAAGGCGATAATAATAAAGATGACGACAGATCGTTGTATCCAAGGGGGCAAATGTGGCTTCAGCGAAGTGATTTAATGGGAAAAGTCAGAGGGTAAAAGAGCTGAAATTTTTTCATGAGTTTTTAATTTGCTGGGGTTATAGGTACATTCCTTACGCAGGCATGATTACGATTTGGTTAAATGACTACCCCATGCTGAAATGGGTGCTGCTGGGCACGATGAGCTTGTTTGTGCTCATTGCAAAGGACCCTCAAAGCTAATTAAGGAAATCAGATTATTTTATAACATATGAAAACTGCTCAAGGAAATAGACTTGGGCTGTCTAAGGTAAGTGCGCCTTTGCGAGTAATTCGTTGTATTTATCAAGCCGTTGGTTTACTATTTCATGGGTTATTCAGATAAAAAAGAGAGAAGTCAATGAATTTTCGCAGAACTTTTTAACAGCAGTTCGTTAATAAATTAATTTCTTGAATAGTTTTCGTTAATAATTTTTTGTTTGAGAAGAAAAACTCTGTTGAAAAAGTAAATAGCTTACATCATCAAAAAGGAGTTATAATCGAGTGATAAAGTTTTGTATAAGTTATGTTTTCAGCTGCATATATTATTCGAAAAACAAGAAGTTAAACAAAAAACTCTATCTAAGTAAAGGTATAGTGAATAACTTTTGCAGCTCGCCTTGAAATTTATCTAAAGTTTTGAAGTTTTTAATGATTAATGACTAAAAAAAAAAGGTCCATTGCTCTTGAGAAATTGAACTTTTGAATTTTGGAGCCCTTGTCCTTCAGCCAAGGTATTTGAATCATATCGTTTGTTTTTCGACTCCAAAAATAGGTGGTAAGAGCTCTAGAGGCATTCGATTTGTTTTACCTCTAAGTTTTGAGCACTTTTCATTCATCAACGTACAAGCTCGAGCTTGCTGTTTCTGAGTGAAATGAGCGGTACGATTTTATTTATTTATTTTTTGTTTTGTGTGTCACCATCAGCAAGTTCAATCACTCGACTTCAACTACAATTTTTCTTCCATAATCGAGAGGCTAAAACCGCATTTATCACTCTCTTTCATATAAGATTTTTTACCGAAAATATGTAATTTTTCACAAAAAAGAAAAATTTTGCAATTAATTTCTTGCTTCATTTGTTAAATTATGTAACATAAGTGCCCTACAAAGTTTTCTCCATAATCCCTTTAAAAAATTAAACACTCCGAACTGGATCCTCCTGTACAACAGTAACCTCCCTGCCCTTGTTTTACAACTTCTCCTCCTTTTTCCTTCCTCTGCTGTCCGTCATTATCACCGATTTTGACAAATAGATTCTTCGTGCTTGTATTGACATTTCTAAACGTATTGTCCTTCTCCGCGATAGATATCCTGAACGATGCATAATTAGACCCGTTCTCAACACTCGTATCTTTATTTGTACGCCCCTCTTCAGTTGTTACAATCTTACTTGCCGCATATTCTTTAAAAGAAGGCTACAATCAAACCCATTAACCATTATCTAATTGGCGCTTTTACTGATTGTTCATATTTCTCTCTATTTTGCCATAGCGATTTCAACTGGTCTGTTTTGGAGCTTAATATGGCTTCCTTTTCAATGATATCATTCTTCCTGTATTCCAATTCATTAATTAACCACTACCATGAGACGCTTTACTTTCTAGAAACTTTTAATTTAAGAATTTCGAGCATGTTTTCCAATTCCGTGCGCTGGTTGAGCTCTTGCGTTACGTTTTCTTTATGGCGATTATATGTTTCCATTTTCTTCTGGTGCAAGTTGTCGATTTTAGACCACTCGTCCTTGTGTGTAAACAATGTTTGCCTCTTTTCTTCAGCTCCCTGTTTTATCTACTAATGTTACAGCATTTTCTGGCAATACTGTGTACTTTAGTTTCAATATCAAGCATTTTAGTGTTTAGATGTTGTATTTGTTTTTGCGAGTCTTTGTATTGTTGCCTCTTGTTCTTCAAATATTCGATTTTTGCCTCAAAGACGCCTTTACGTCGTTCCTCCGCCTATTTTTTTGATGAGATCCAAAGAAATTGATGTCTTTCTACACGAGCATTTGCGGCTTTCTCCTTGCAGATATCGCAGGCTCTATTCTCCTTTATTTTGAAGGTATAACAGTCGCCGCAAACAGGATTCCCACAAACCTCGCTACAATCAGCCTCAAATGTCTATAAACCCTCGAAAACTCATTACCACTCGTGATTTAATATCCCTTTTTTGAGTTCAAACGCTCGGTGACAAGCGTAGCACTTATCTTGCTTTATTCTATCGAAGATGAGTGTATCTTTGAATAAGAAACTAATGTAAAAGAGGATTTTATCGCATTTATACTAGTTCTGAAAATTTTAGAGGCGGTGAGTCCTCGCCGATCATTAAGTGAACCAGATCGTTTTTCTATGCGCTTATTATGCTGGAGCTGCTGGATGTTTGGTTACCTTTGCTCGGGTCTACTGGGTTGCCATCGTCAGCTTTTAAGGATCAGAAAGTTCAATGGTAATAATATTTACTAAGCAGCATCGGAGAACGAGACCTGTTTCTTTGATCTCTGGAGACTTTTTTTTCTTCGGTGGTAGTTAGTCCAGGGACATGTGACCGTCTAACGAGTGGATTAGGTGGTCGATTCATAACCAATTGATAATTTAACTTTTTAGTGCGTAAACTAATGAGTTCTCAATCATCAATAATTTGAACGAGACTGATTTAAAGGCGAGTCTGAAATTAAGGACACCTCTCTATCTTAAATAGTATATACTATTAAATCCCTCTAGATATCAGCTAGATGGCTTAGAAAAAGTGCCTAATAAAGTAATTCTTGAAGAAAAATTTTTTTTTCAAAAAAGTGAAACATAGTGGAGAGTATATTGCTCAAAATTCACTAAGGAAGTGCTAAAGGAGAGAAAGAGTTCAATGTAAATGTCAAAGTATCATAAGAGTGCATTTAGTACAGTTATGGAAATAAATTAGGAGTTAAAACGGCTTTCTCAGAATTTTTTATATTTGAGCTTAATTTTCGCTAATCGATCAGCCCTCACAACCGATAACTGGAAATATCGTTTATTTGCTAAGGACAGTAGGCAATTCGAATTATCAAATTAATGCTAATGTATGACAGCTACTGATCACATGATTTTACGATATAACAGGTTTTTTCTTCCCAGCACCCTAATCCTCCAAAAGCTGTTCAGAAATCTCTTCTAGTTTAGCCTACCAATGCTGTTTTTCCATTCTCTCATCCTCCCTAATAAAGAGAGTAAATGGCAGTAGAGTTAATTAGATTAAATAATAGCTCCGAAAGAGCACTTACCCTTATATTTATGAACCACCCTTTCAAAAGTGAGTTCGTGATTCGATTTATTTTTAATTCCCGATAGAAATTCCATAAATTTATTCCAACTCTCAGAAGATTAATTCCTCATGAAAGGCAAGGCAGTTCCTAAGCCAATCCCCAAAAATCTCCCAATACTTCGCGAGCTGCTTGAAACCAAAGAAAAGCAACTGCGCGAAAAGGCGGAAATACTCGGAGAATTCAACGTTCGAATATTAGATGTAAGAATATGCGCGAATTTTCTTTGACAGCATCCAATAGCTTTCTTCAACGAACCATAATCTTAGGACAATCAATACTGAGCTCAAAGAAATCATCAAGAGCAAGGCAAACATCTCAGTTTTGAACAGAATTTTCTAATATTTTCTGCAGGACGAGGAATTATGGAAGGAAAAAGAGGAAAATAGAGTAATTACGACCAAAATTACACAAATGGAAGCAAAACTCGCTGCGCTCAGAAAGATGGTATGCTTCTTGTGTCCTCAAACGCATTTAACCGGACTCTTTGGATTAGTATGAAGAGAAGTTTATGAATAATGTCATTAAGTGTCAGCCCATCAAAGGCGTTTCTGAATTGAAGACTTCCACTGAAGAAAACTATTGCAAGAAGGTGTCTTCCCTTGATAAAGACCACGAGAACGAAGATGCTCCGAATCCGCAGGATTCTGAGCTGATAAATAAATTAATTGCCAATAACTGATGTTTTATAAGGGCCAAGCTCACAGAATGACTGCCATTTATACATACTACCTGTCGATAGTACCAATACATCTACTAAGTGATGATTATATTACTATTTAACTTTTGTGTTTTGTCCATGCATAGAATTTGATTTTACTTCAATCTTGACTATAAATAAACAGTAATTTTGACATGCAAATTGAAATTTTTGTTGGGATCAAGCTCTTAATATTGCTCATTGCAGTCGGATGGGTGACCCGCTCATACGCTACAAACGAGACATCGTTTGCTGCTAAATTGGCTGTGGTTCTGGGTTTGGTGGTCGCGCTATCACCAGTTGCATTTCTCCCTGAAGATATCTACCACGTAGCGCAAAGCTTCCTTGCATCGTATAACATGTTGCACAATAGAGTACGTTGAATAAGAAGAGGATCATAGGGAAAGACGAGCATTTACGTCTATATACAATGCTTTGGGAGGGTTATTATTGGACATTGTTGGGTTTTGCATGGTAAATTCAAAAGCCATTCAAAAAAAACTTATAATAACTCTCAGGGTGTTATTGCCGCTTATGCGGGATTATCTGAACTCTGGAGAATTTACAAAGTGGAAACGATTTACGGATTCGGTTCTCGCAAATTTGAAGAATTTAGTGATCGGAGCGGTTTTGCTAGGAGCATACGCTGGTTATCTTTTCGCTACGGGGCAGTTAGTACAGATAAAGCAGTAAAATAGCGTTTGCAATGAATGATTTTCAATATACTCTCTCTAGGCAGAATTTTTCTTATGTAGTCGGCGCGCTGGCTAACTGCTAGTAAGAGAACGAATATTTTGAGGCTTTAATAACATTGTCTGACTTTTAGTGGGCTAGTAGAATGCATCGTTCTCATGGGATACGGGCTGATGGCGATTCCGAAGCAGGCGTTGAGATACAGACAAAAAACTTGTTTATTGAAGTAGATCTTTGAGTGTTGCGACTGGAAATCTAATAACATGGACACAGGTACTATCAATTTAGACTAGCATATAATGTGGAACAACGGACAGAAACCTTCGCTGAGCTCGATGACATCGTTAAGGTAACTCTGATCATCCAATTTTTCGATATAATTCGATTCGGCAGATGCTATTTCTGATGGAGATAAAAAACAGCAAATTCCAGGACATGAAAGATCAGATCCAAATAATCCTAGGAAAGGTGGCTATTACAAGTTCAATTCAACGATGGCAAATTCAACTGTTAATTCTTAGGTCCCAACAGATATTACAGAGCGAAACAGGAAATTTATCTCAGGAAAGAAGCCGTTTCTATTGGACGAGCTGGGAGACGTCGACATCTCCAGATTGCCCGAGATAAACGCGAAGTTAGAGCAAATACTGAACCGGATAAGATGCTTGGAGTGTGAGTGGCTTAATTTTAAAGACCGCGCACTTTTCCTTGAGGATGTCATCAGAAGCCACGATTCTCCAGAAAAAAGGATTAGATCTGCACTGTATAAAGGAAATTCAAACAAATTCATGTCAATGCTTCGTAATTCGTCAACAATAATCAGAGCCAACTCAATAATTATTAGGGTGGATCTGGCACACAAGGATGAGATTTCCATTGGTTTTTCTCATCGGGTTTTTCTTTGCCGTGCTTTCAAAAATTGCTATCGCAAGCGAAGCAACGATTTCGCAAGGAATTATCAAATTTGACCCCATTACCTTGGTGTCACAACAAAATCGACTTTATATTACGCTTCAGGTAGCATTTTCTCATTTTCGGGTTATTTAATATTCAAAGGTTGTCATAGCGATTCCCTTCCTGTATATGATGGCTGCTTGCCATACAGGTTTGTTCAATCTCAAAAGTTCTGAAAGCTATGGGCTCTACCCACGACATCTGACCTTCACAGGAAGTTTGGTCTATTCCTCGCTGTAAAATAAATAGCACGCAATCAGAAACTGAGAAAGATTAATTAGGAATGTTGCTCGAATGTCGCTCAGTTTGACCTTGAATCTGCTTCTTATCCTTAAGATAAAAGGAACTGCTTTCGATTTTGTAATGCTTTGCAAGCGATCTCAAATAACAGTTTAAAGGCATTAGGCAAGGTGGAGCTGGTTCCACTGCTTGGCACCCATTTGATTTATTATATTCCTCCTGTTCTGGTTCTGTTTGTTCTTCTTCATGTATGTGGTGTCTACAAGATGATATCCAGAATCAGGGGATTCAGAAGATTGGAATTAAAAGAGCGATATTCTGAAGAAAAGGTTGAAGAAGGCGTCCGGCTGATGGCTAGAGGTATTTATGATGATCTGGTGCGGTGCTAATGATATTTTGCTCACATTAGTCCGTGAGAGCTTAACGGAGGTGCAGATAGAAGTGCCGGCTTCAACGATCAGAGAGAACCTTACGAATAGCCCAACAGTAAAGCGAAAATGGTTGTGAATGCGCTTTAATTTATTTGCTTATTTCAGAAACAGTTGAAAAATCATGATTACTGCAAGGAGGCTGGCGATGATGAATCAACAGGGAACATACACTTTTAAATCTTTGTTTTAATAATTGGACTTGCTCATTGTTTGTAAGCAAATACAAGATCTTCTTTTTTTCAAGCTAAAAAGTTGTTAATATTCTGTACTATAAGTTTTTTTTTTTTCCTTTTCATCGCTCCAAATTGTGAAGAGATTCTAAAAATATAACATGTTCTTCCTACCTTTCAATGGCATTAGTTTTTCAACTAAAATAAGTAAGCTATGCAATCTAAATATTTTCACTACAATATTTTATCTAAAATCTCAATCTCATATTAATGTTTAATAAGTTTTCTAGATACTAAGTCTAATATTAAGCTTAAGTTATCGCTTATTTCATAATCAGAACTGCTGGCTCGGATTTCTGATTCTCTGCGCTCTTGGTCGACGTTTCTTCCCTTCTCCAGAAAGCGCATTAATACTGCCTTCTTGTGCAGTATTTCCGTAATACGCGTCTCCACTTTGCGCGTACCCTGGCGACTCCAATTCGTTTTGTATCCGCTTTGCGCTTTCAGCAAAAGCCCCATCAAACTCCTCCTTATTCGTCCATATGGAGTTCGTGAACATCGTTTCTTGCTCATGCTCTATATTCGTCATATTGAAAAACTCGTTCTCTTGACCAAACCTCGAAAGATCCCCTTCTCTCTCCCTGGCCTCTCCTCTATTATTCGGTCTAATCTCTCCAGGCTTTTGGATGCTAATAAACTTTTTCGGGGTCGCTAATGCAGATGCTGGCCTCCTCTCCGGTTCCACTACCCGGTTCTTCTCAAGCAAGGGAGCCCTTGAATCGGTTCCCTTTGACTCCTCTTTCCTAGAGTCAGTAAATCTCTCAAAGCTCTTTTCGAAATTTTCACCGCTTTGATTGAATGGGTCTTTTTGGCTTCTTCTTTCAAGCCGCAATGGCGTGAAAGTTTTCAGCAAACTTTTACCTCCAAATAGGGAATCGGCCGGCGTTTTGCTTCGTTTGTGCACACTCGCTGTGCTTTTCTTCAAGAACGCGTCTTGCTTCGTTGGAGTAGACTTTTTCTGAGCACTTGATGTTTTTTCTTTAGAGCTTGCCCGCGGTTTTTTATATTCGCTGTCAGGAGGATTGGTCGTATGATCGCATTCTCTTGGCGAAGATTCGTAGCTCTCGGAGCAATAGGACGAGTTTTCCAAATAGGAGTCAGGAGCCGAGGTCATTTTCAACGATTTGGTCAAACTTGCCAAGGTTTGTTTCGCATGTCGCCCGAAATTTGTGCTATGGCTTCTATTTTTCGGTTCAGGTTGATCAAATGACTCTTCAAAATCATTCTGCTCGAAGCTTAGCTTCGTTGGCTTAGCCTCCATGAAATTCCCCATTTTCGGCTTTGAGTCAGTGAGATGTACCTTTTCGTTCTCTTCTCCTGCACGGAACAAATTTCGATTAATGGGTGGTTTCATCGCCGATACTTTCGCGTTTTCTTTTCCTGCAGTGTGCCAGGTGTCTTCCTTACTAGGTTTAATGTACATTGAATTCTCTTTTGTTTGAGGGTTAGTGGTCGCTAAACTATCATGAGAGTCGTCATCAATGCCGCCCTGGAACTTCGTGTCTGGGGTCAGACTATGGAATCTGACACTCTCAGCGAACATTTCGGCGATTTTATGGTTCGTTCCAGTCTCTTCTTCGATTGATTGGTTTCGTTTTTCCCTTGAAGGCAGCGGTGTAATGTCATCTTCTTCAGGCCTCTCGCTTTGGATTTCATTGGTAACCGATGGAGCATTCGACCTCCTTGTAAGAAATGCATTACTTTCGAAGTTCAAATCGTCCAGACTCCTCCCGATGTCTAACTTGTTACGGTTCGTTGGGCTCTGCCGCTGTGAAGTCATTCGAGAGCTATATCCGTAACCTTCTTGGTTTTTAGTATTCATATGCGTGCTATCATCTGATTTTTTTTTGCTGCTCTTTCTCAGCAGCAGTTCTGCAGTCCTCTTTTGCAGATCCAGCTCCGAATCGTCAGCGGCTTTGCTCAACTCGACTAACTCCAAATCTATTTGCTCGATGCCAGATGAAAATCGATCAATGATATTATTTCTAAGCTCATCTAGCTTCTGCTGGTCCAGTTCGGGAGTGTATACGTTAGTCTTGATAGATTCAATTATCTCATCTGCGTCGAGAAGCTTTGAGGTAGATTTGCTTGAGATTGATCCCCCAGGTAACGTGCTTTGTATTCCTAAGCGCGTTTCCAGGGTGCTTATTTTCGTTTGATAAATTCGTCGGGCTTTCTCGGTTTTAATGAGGTCAAGATTCCGCCAAAATACGCGTTCTAACTCGTCGAGCTCGCTATCTTTAATCTCAGTCATACCTTCAAGATTTTTATATAATCCGAGCTCTTTGGTGACTCGATCGAGCTCGCCTGAGCGGGTATTATGCTCGTTTATGACGTCTCTCAGCCGCTTTTCGTACTCTTCGGTTTGCGCTTCAGCAGCGCGTTGCTTGGCGTAGCACTCAACAAAGTGAGCAAGTACTTTATCAATATTAGTCTTATAGACATCGAATTTTCGCGTCAGAGCGCGATTTTCATTTTTGATGGCTTTAAGCGCGTAAAGCGCATAGCGACCCTCGGCGTCGAATATAAGATCAAGCTCGTGATGAATGTTTCGCGTTTCTGAAGCTTCATCTCCGAAGAATCCCTCCTTACTCTGGAGAGCCTTATCAAAGTGGTCGTATTTGCTGAGGGTCTGAGGGAGGAGAAGCATGCCCGCTCCATCTACATGGAGTGATCTTTGCTTCGCCTGACTGAAGAATTGAGCGATGTAATCATCTGTGATCGCCGCAGCAAGTCTGGTCACATTCAACTTCATCATCTGGTTCAGTTTTTCTGTGAGCTGCTTCTTTTTGCCTTGCAAATCCTCAATTTGTCTGACCAGTTGCGCCTGTTTAACTTGATCCTCTGCCCTCGTGTTTTCAACATCCTGCGTTAACAAAGACTGAGACAACCTGTTCCATACACTTCAAAAGTTACCTTTAGTTTCTTTTCATAGTCGGCGATTAAGATCTTCAGTGCTTCATTATCATTGTTAGTGATAATATTCGCAGTAACCTAATAACCCGACAGTCAATAATTAATAGTTAACTGGTGTCTTTAAGGCAATTTATTACCCTATTTTCGATCTTTTTGGCATTTACACCGAACCTCAGCGTCGACATTGTTTGCTCAAATTGAGACAGCGCCGGCGTTGCACAGAGAATAATGAGCGTTCTTGAATTACCTCCCAGAGAGGACCTCAAGATTTTTGTAAGAGGAGAATTTCTATAAGGAATATGCGCGTTGCTATGATAATAAAAGAATGGATTTAGAAAAGACCAAACAAAATAGTTCACCTCTTTCCCTCGCTTTTCAAGGAGATAACCTGTGTCAGGAAGAACAAACTCTTATTAATGTGCTGCCCCTCCTTGATCCTATCTTTTACTTTACTTCCTTGAGTGAGTTCGTCGCTATTTATGAATGAAAATCGTCATATTAATGCTTTTTCATGCAATTTGTTCTACGCTGACAAATCTTCAGAGAGATTATGGTGGTTCGACACCTTTTCGCTACCAGCAAGATCCACGAAGTTCAGTAGAGACTCTGTGACTGTCGTGCCTTCCCCGGGTCCCTCAGGGTCATCCCGCTCCTTTTCTGCTGAGGACATCCTATTTTTTAGCTCATCATTGTTTATATTCGAGCCTTTTTCTCTCGTCTCTCGGCGGTACTCTCTAATGTACGTATTCGTCACAGTTTGCACGGTCAGTCTAAATATTGTATGGGACCGAGAACTGGAATGGTTCATTGAGGTTCTCGCATAGTGTCGGTTCACCTCGCCTTTCTTCAGCTTCTCTAATATCTCCGATATGCTTGAAACCGACTCTTCAGTAATTCCCTTAATGTAGAAATCTTTTTTCTGGTCTTCATTCACTGTTAGCGTCTCGCCCAATTTGTCTGGGGGCTTCAGCAAGTCGAAGATCATATCGTTGTAGATCTCAATATATGAGCACCTCAGGAAGTAGGTCTTGTCTAAATCCTAAAAAGACAACTCAGAGCAAAGATTTACAGGTCAAATACCTTTTCAATAGCTTCGAAAATATCTCTTAAAGAGAGTACTAAAATACCCGTTGAAGGTGATACTTCTGTGATAATATAGTCTCCTTTGTTGAGGTTCTCGTAATAATCGCAGTATTCATCGTTAAATTGGCCGGGACTTGCTGCTCTGGTCTTCGATTTAGTTTGAATGACAGAACTATGATAAATATGTTTAGCCGAAGGCGGTTTATAGTAATGAATACGTGTCATATTCTTTATGATCGTCGTGTTTATTGTACCCCATCATCGTGTAAGTTTTACCGCTGCCTGTTTGCCCATACATGAAAATCGTACCATTGATACCGCTCAGACTCGACAGAGCCACTCGTTTGACGATACTGTTGTAAATATTGATATTGTCGTTGTTTGTGCCGAAGCAATAGTCAAAATTAAAAGAGGTCTTCGTGCTCATGTTCACTTTTTTCGTCGCCATTACCGTGTTGAGTTGATTGCTATCAACGCAGACGGTCATGGCGTTTGGTATCTTCCATACAACCTCCTCGTTACGTTTAACCTCTCGCTTGTTCAGTGGCCGCAAGCGAAGGGCTACTTGTATGTTTTCCATGATATTTACGAATCTGCTGTTTGATTGTTAATCTGTGATTTGAACGTTAAAAATTCATAAACTTCCGCATAGTTAAACATAGCGATTTTTATCGGGAAGTTAAAAAAATTTTGAAAATCCAATGATAAAGGCCTAAATGCTCAATCGAATTATCAGAGGCAATATTAGTGTTAGCATTCTGGGTAGTCTGGCTTGTCTACTAACCAACAAAAACGTTTGATTAATTATGTTTTGTGACGATAACTCTAATGATCAGAGTTTAGAAATTAAGATCTATGTCAGAATAATTGGATTTGTGATTTATTTCTGAAGAACAACAGAAACGTGTAGATTGATTAAAAGATTTCCTCAGGCTAAAAATTTGACACCGTATTCTCTTTCATCAGTTTGAATGACCTAAACAACGCCTTAGAACTGCTCAATATATCAAATGAGTTACCTGTGCTTTGTTCTGAGATTCCAGGATTCTTGCTCCCTTAAGTAACACGTCGATTGAGAGTCCATATAATTCTATTAAATACAACAATGACAAATCGTAAGAGCAAGGCTGTTACTGTCGGTAGGTTCAGTGTCCTCTCCCTCACTAATCCATTGGAGGGATTCAATCTTTCCGATCTTAGCGTTGTTCTTAGCCTATTAAAAGCGCACATATTATAAATTTCTGACGCTCTAAGGGAATTAATTCTACCCATTTGTACATTAACTCTGCGATCTCCATTGGATTGTAGTAGAATATCGTGAACGACTGCTTATCAGGGGATTTCCATTCGATCATTCCCAACTTGGCAAGATGCTCTAACAAAAGCATTATTCCATCTAAAGGCAGCTTTCCTGTGGAAAAAAAGGATTTTGCACTTCGCGACGGGGATTTGAGGGTTACTTTTGATAAGCTTATTCGAGAAGAGCTCATGTGAGTCATTGTTGAGTTCAGCCACGGTCGATTCTGTTATTTTATTCTTTTGGAAGTACTGTATCGCGAGATTTGCCCAAATACCAAGCTGCTTCTCTCGAGTGGGAATGTGAGGCTGGATCCTATTGAGAGTTAAAATCGAAATCGTACCATCTTTACGTAAAGAATGGTGGCTTGTTAAGGTACGAGTTAAAATCTTCCTTGATAAGTGATTGAGATACTTCCATGAGCTTTAGTTAATTTTTTTTTATTTATTAAGCTCTTGGCATTATGTGCTTTTTATTCACTCTAAGATTGATAAAGGGGGTCACTTGACAATGGATTCAATTACATTTCCCATTTCTTTGAGGCAATAAGAGAGGATATCATGAAAATTCGTCCCATGGTTCGGATGATTCGAAAGCAATACTCAACCTTATTGATGTGTGACTTCTTTTCCTGCTGGTAAGCGTTCAAACAAAAGAGGGATAGCGCAAATACCATGAAATTTAGTGATTTTTGTTCGTTTGACATGCTCTCATGTGCGATTATGTAAGATTTTCAAAGGAGCGTTTTCGAAGGTTTGAAAAATAAAACTTATCGCTCAAACCGTAAGAGTATTTGTTTCCTTTGAAATAATTTTGTAAAAATTGTCAGTAGATATGGGTTGTGGCAACACAAAGCAAAAAGCTACCGCTCCAATGCGCGTTGTGGCTGGCAATGTTGGTACCGTTCCAAAAAATCCAAAGGCCGAAGCAAGGAAAAATGCTGAGGAAGAAATTGAACCTCAAAATAACAAACCGCTTGTTCAGAACAATCCTTACAGCATAGAGCCAACACAAGCGAAGGCCCAAAAAATCACCATTAAGTCTGCGCAACCAACGAGTCTGACGAAGAAACGAGCGAATCCTGACGAAGAGCAGAAAAAAAAGAAAGATGAGGAGCCACCTCAAAAAAACTCCTGTATAATTCTTTACTTTAGTTTCGTCTAGAGTTCAATGACACTTTCTTAGTGCAAATCGAAAAAGAAAATCAAGCGATGCTAAGCAACCATCAATATGTATTCAAAGAGCAAGAAGAGCTCGTCGATGAAGCTGATGTAAGCTGAGGCCTCGCTTAAGCCGTTTTTTAATGCTTGAAAAAAGGAAGAAGTGCTGAAAATGGGAATGAAAAACAATATTACAACGGCAAATGTCACAGTTGCTGATGCTTCCAAGAAAGATGATTTTACCACATTTAACGCAGTGCTTCCAAATCTGCGGATAGACGGAGCTCCAGAAAAGAGTTCGTTTGATTTCGATAGTCTCAAAGTCAACGCAAAGAAATTGAATACCGGTAATTTGGTTGCGCTGTTAAAGTCATAATAATTATGTGAACATTAGAGCAAAGTGTTTTAACGAAGAGCCAGGAATCTCAGTCGAAAAATCTGAAGAATTTGTTAAACAATATCGAAGAAGATGAGTTCGATGATAATATCATCAGCAATCACAATGAAAAGAAACAGCCGGCTGCAGAAAACAAAAAAGCGAATGACGATGACGAATTTGATGTGTAATGGAAAATAAAGCAGCACCTGTCATTAGTAAGATAAATTACATTTGTTATGATGGCCTAATATAAGCTTTTATCAGATAACCGAGTGCTAAGTCAGAATGTATATCCAACCCATTTAAAATTTAGTAATTTTCGCAACTTACAATTGAATCCGTCAGGATTTTTTCTCAGAATTCAGGTTGATGCGTGTACATAGTAATACAACAACATTTTCTAATGCAATAACTTTGGTATTATCTTAATTTTTTTGAATGAGCTATAGACTTGATAAGGCCCACTATATACATGATACATCAACTCCAAAAATTTGTATGTAGGATAGAATTTCCCTGCTAATCAAGCTTTATCAACCTATTCGAGATCTTTGTACCCACGGGCAAGGCCTTCTTTGCCTTTGATGGCGAGTGTAACTTCAGGAGCTAGGAAAGTGTTAAAACATTCTCACACTTACAAGTTAAATACTATAAGAGGCGTCTAGTCCTTGGAAAGTTCTCTGTTGGAAATGCGTCAACGTTCCAAAAACTTGGTGTTTTATAAGCTCCCCAGTGGTCCTTGAATGGGAGATTGAGCAATTGGTTTGATGAGAATATGCTTACTTAGTAGTGAGGGTGTCTGATGTTTTCTTTTCTTCCTCTTGTGGAGCTTTCTCTTCGGTTTTCTCAGCTTCTTTCTCTGGATTCAGGATTTTTTCTGTTTTTATGTACTGGCTCAAATCGTTGACAACGTATAGACCCCAGGTTTCATCTCTTAGCGCGAATTCAGCTTCAAATGGTGTGATCAGCACCTTATAAAACTCTTTGAAGTCGTAAAATGACTCGTTTGGACATGAAATCAAGATGAAAGCGTCAACTTCAGGGAAGTTCTGCAGCTTGGTCTCCGTGAGCTTATCTGTTTCATTCCAATATATTGAAAAATGCAGTGTCAAAATGCTTTTACTGATAAGGAACGTGTAACAACGTTTTTTGTAGGATTTCAAGATTTCTTTCAAACGCTTCGTTGTCGGTTCGTATTGCTTGATATTTGCTTTATTTATCAGAATGCCAAAGACGTTTGCTTCCTACTTAGGATCAGCCGAGTGTATGAAGGAGAGGCGGTACCTTCGCTTTATTTATAAGGTGGATACGTTTCAATAGCTCCTTTGAATCTGATCTTTTTTGGATTTCCACTGTTGCTGGGTCCACATAATAAAGCTGAATAATATTATGAGATTTATTTTGCTATTTGGGGAAGAATACCTCCTGCACGCCATATGATTGCTTGGAAAAATCCAGATTCTGCAGGAGTTTAACCCAGTTGCCCAAGACCATCCAAGCTACCGACCCTTCCTTTGCTTCCTGCAAATATTGATGATCTTCTTTCTTCACACATCTCCCTATGGAACAGGGTATAACAACCTTTAATTAATCATGCTCACCATAGATAAAGTCAGTGTATTCGGGTCCTGAGAACTCAGTGCCAGGAAGTCTGAAATAAGCAGGAATGATCCTTGGACATCCATTAATCTTGCGAAGTTTCTCGACCACGGCTTGACCGCAATGATCGTAGATTACATCCCAAAATAGCTTCAAAGGAGGTCGATTACTGGGAGATTAATGCGGTGTAATTACCACGATAGCAGAGTATTTGGTCTCTTGATTGCAGAATTTCTCGAACGATTGCGCTATCTTATCCGTGTCGATCGGGACTTTGGGCAAGATATATCTGATTTCGATGTCTTTCTCTTCGTTGTCGGAAAAACAGGCGTCGCCAAAGTGCACTATCATATTTGGGGTAATATGCTTTGCGCCTATCGTATCCACACAGCAGGAGGATTTCACACTGAGAGGGTAGTGGATTAGGATTTTGATCGATGTGAAGGAAGATCACCTATCGCTGAGCACGTAAAATTGTTTTCCGGTTAGCTTTTCAAGCTGCTCTTTGACTTTAATACTGTCAACAAGCATTTCCAGCGGAAATTGCAGAACGACTCTGTTGGCGTGTTAATTGACATGATGATAATGAATGACCTTACCGAGCAGCATCGCGCTTGAGAACAGCTTCAGCTATTTTTGAGACCTCGTAAACCTCTTCAAAGGAGAAAGAGTCCTTGTTTGCCTCATATGTCATGGCCGAAAGGCGCTCATTTTTTGGGAATTTGGATAAAAGAGTTTGTGCTTCAGTGGGTACTTCTTCTACCATTTGATTAGGCAATAAAATTTACGTGAATAGCAAATTTATCTTCTCAAGCAATCAGATGTGAGATTTCGAGTCTATTGTGTAAATAGCCTCACTCTAATATTTTATAAGCTAACCATGCTAACCCTAAAAGCAGCGCCATCTATACCTTCTAACACGTTATTCAGAGTCCATTTGAGAAAAATTTTCAAACTACCCCTAATTAAAAAAAAGTCATAATTGAATGGATATCGAGGCACAAATTCCTCCTTCTACGAATGAATCGCTAAACGTGCTTTTAGGCAGATCAAGCTTCGGCCTATGTAACTAAATACTAAGGGTTTGTCCGGAATATATAAGACTAATGAAGTTTTACTTAAATCCACTTGAGCTCAAGAACATATTCTACTCAATTGAATAAAACTTTCGTAATTTCTTAAAATTACATAGCCTCATGCTAAAATTATCTGCTCTCTTTTTCATCATCACTGTTCTCGGCAGCGCTAACGCCGACATCGCTCCCTCTGCTGCCGTCATTCAGAATTTCTCTACGGTCAGTTTAACTCCAGACCAAAATTTACAATTCAGCTTGGACTACGTGTTTTCAGGCGTAAATCTCACATACACAGTAAACGACCAACCGCTCCCAAGGACATCCCACAGCGTGGTTGCCACTCCAAGCCCGCCCATTGAGAGACTCAAACTTTCGTCATTCAAAGACGAGCTCAACCCCGCTAGTGTCATCTACTTAACCCCGAGACAATTCACAAGAAAGGTCATCAACAGCCAAGGCGCGGTCAATGACACGCTATCTTTCACGCAGACTTTCGAAACTGACACAAACATCTCTTGCTACGATATCGCGGAGGTAAACGGTTCACAAATCAGCATTGTCGATTGTTCGATCACCAATAACACCGAAAACGATGTTATGTACGTCATTGATTACAGTTCAATTCCTCCCAAAGTAGCTTCTGTCGGTGTCAGCAAGACATTCGATCCCACTTTGAAGGTGTTAAACAGAAAACTCTTCACCACGAGTCAATCGCAACTAATCCGCTTTACTTACGGAACCAAAGAAGACGAAACCGCATTTTGGCAGGTAGACACAATGACGATAAGCTCCTTGGACTCAGATCCCAAGGTTAGCGTCATCAGCTCGCTTTCGTCCACAAACTCCACGGATATTTCAAAGAAAGGCGATCTTCCTGCTAACTTCTACCCTGCTGACACTTGGGTGTTTTATAACCAAACCCATATTTTCACATACAACCAAACTAGTGACAAGGTGATCTCTCGAGCGACCTTCCCTGGTGAGCTTAACAATGACCTTGACTTCTTCGCGCCGTCTCCCGCGTCACCGGACGTTCTGACTATTCGTATCTGCGGTTATCAGTCTGTAACCGACTATACGCTTAACAAAGGTATGCTGTACACTCCAACCCAGCCTACATTTAAATCAGTCGATAATTCAACCATTAGCAGCTACATCGAAGTGGGTGTGTTTAGCATCTACAGCTCTGATGCCACGTCATTAGTGACTGTATCCCCAACCGATACCTCATCGCAGCTCGGAAAACAGCAGCCAATCTATTCTCAATGGACTTATAGTGGCCCTTCCTTGAGATTTGTGCCAATTTCTGCTTCTACGTTCGTTCTCTGTGGAACAAACTCCTTGAATGCGACAACACTTGTGCCCCAACTCCTTCAACTCAAATCATCCATCCCCACCCCTACTACCATTATCGCCACATCGCATTATAATGATCAGTCAGCCACTGCTTCCCAAAGCATCAATATCGTAACTACAAACACGAGCATTAACATTTCGCTTCCAAGTACCGTCGTGTTGAACTACCCAGAAGAGACAGTTATCCCTCTCTCTCAGGTTATCCAAGGGTCCGATCTCACGGTCTTTGTGAAAGATTTCCCGGGCACCTGGCAAGTCTCAGGCCTGAGTGCCATTGATTTCTCGACACTGTCTACCGGCCTCCAGAAACCAGAATTTTTCGAATTTACAACCATTGGTGACACGATTTACGTGTATTACAAGGACTATAGTACTCGTAACTTCTATTTGGTTGGTTGTGTGTCCGGTTCGGGTAAGCTGACCTGCAATATCCAAACCGCAATAGTGATTCCAGGGGAGGTTTCCGCGATTCTCTTCGGCGTTTCACCCTACGCTGTAATTGTTGCGAAGGACCAGGACAATCAATACTTAGCCATCAAATCGGACTTAGAGGACGAAATGCTCACTTTCTCATTGAAAACAGGTATCTGTGATGTGCTCCATGCCTCACAGACGGGGAACAACCTTCTCTACTGCTGGAGCAAGCGCAACGCCTCTCTTTCAGTCTTCAACCTCTCCAGTGTCTCGCAAACTCCCCTCAGTACTTACTCAATTTCCGGTGTAACAAATATGACGACTCGCGCAGACGCAGCTAACCTCCTTCTCATCGCGACGTCAACAGATATCATCATGTTAGATATCTCTAATCTAACTTCGATTCAGGAGCTCACTCGTGCGACCCAATTCTACGACATCGCTCTGACAGGTTTCACTCCTATTTTCGCACAAGCGAACCAAATTTGGGCAGTTTCCTTTAATAAATCTATGGTACTTCGATGGTTGATCGTAAATGATGGTACTTCCACTCAGCTGGTCCAGGCAGGCGCATTAAGCTTGACCAATTACACACTGATCCCAGACGGCGCTGGATTCTTTGAAGGCAGTCGATATGTCTACTTTGGCGTGTATGACGGCCTTGGAGGGGAGATGCTCCTCGTGGTCAATAAAACCAGCGGGCTCATCGAATATTCGCAGTGGATTGATTCGAAATTCGTTACTCGAGCTACCCAACTCGCTAATAACGACACCTATGTGGGTGTTTGGACAGAGCGTGGGTCCAATGAAGTTTATCAGATTAGTTCTAACTGGACACTAAAACTTTCCACAAAAAATATCTCGTTATCACAGACTCCGATTACCAGCTATCCTTTCTCTGTGCAGGCGACCTGCTACAATTCAGGTGCTCTCCAGACTCAGAATCTTAGCCTGGTGCTTTACTCTGCGTCGTTGCCAGTGCAGCCAGTTAACAACACAGTTAACTATACCTATGTCATGAAAGAAGGCAGCAACACGACCTCACTCAGGATAGATCTCGATGTTAATTCGATTTTTAGAAACCAAATCCTTGATTTGACTCTCTCACCTCAAGCAAGCGGTAACGGCAGTCTTGGAGACGGAGTCCCAAACGTCACTCTCACAAAGCCTCTCAACACCACAACTAGTGTTGATATTTCTTCCTTAATAAACAAAGGTAATCAGATCCTCGCACAGTTCAAAGGTCGTAATGCTTTCTTCATAACCAATACAACATTTGGTACTGGTTCCCTGGATTATGACAGACCAGTCTTCAACAACGTCTTTTATCAGAACATCTCAGCAATTGATCCTGAGCTCAACAGTTCATGCGGGTCATTATCGGCTATTTCATCAGGAACACTCGCTGCGTTTATTTGCGGAAGCAACGTCTATGCGCTTCAGTATTCAGGACAAGCCACCACATTCAAGTCAATTATGAATCTGGACGCGCTCAGACAAAAACAGTTTTTGAAGTTATTGGCGACTACTGACCAAAAAGTCTTTTTGTTCTACCGAAGCATTATCACGCAAGTCACTTTCCCGATGTTCGACATCTACGATACAGCTAGCAACCAAACCGCTTCGTTAAAATACAGCGACGTTATCAACACCTGTCCGGCTGTTGAGTTTGATCCTACGCTCACTTCTTATGGTTTGGATATCCTTGCCAGCGGTAATGGTAACTATAAGGTCTTCTTGAGCAATTATAAGTCAGAAATCCTCTTCCTCGATATCTCGCTCAATGGCGAGGCTGTCACGGTGAACACCTGTACTCAGTATAATTTCACCAGCACAGTGACCCAGAGAGACGCGATATTGAAACAACCGGTTTGGGAGCAATTCAAAGTGCTCTCGCAACAGGGTGGTTCGTACTACTGCTTTGTTAAATCAAATAACACTTTCGTTTACTTCCTGACGCTCTCTGGAAACACCGCTCAAGTCCAAGAAGCCTACGTCAATTATTTCCATGATAGCACGGTGCACTACTTCGAGGTGGCGGGTAGCAAGCTATTCACCCTCGTCACGCTGCCTCAACGACCAGGTCATTCATTGGAGAGCTACGTGCTATACTATCCAATCGGAACTCCGCAAACTGATGCTAGTGCTCCTTATAGATACGTTAAAGCGACTCAGTACCTGAACTTGAGCAAAGAGCTGGGAAGCGGCGCGGTTGGCGACAACGCAGCATTCTCGTATGATGACGGCTCCGGAAAGCTGCTTTTGGCGAGTAAGGGAGCAAATACAGGGAAAATCTCCAATGTTTACCCCGGCTGGACCATTAATGCTCAGAGCTCTAATAGCACTTTCTACCTCCAAGGGGAGAATTTCGCTTCGCGATCGAGTGTCAAGGTGGTCATTTCGCTTAATCCAGAGGTTTCTTCTCATCCTTGGCTCTGGATTGGACTTGGTATTGGTCTCTTCGTGATTGCTGTGATAGTTGGGCTGTGTATTTATAGATACAAGAGAAAACAAGCAGAAAAACCTTTCTTCTACGAAGAGTTCAACGAAAGCAGTTTTGCGTGAGTTTTTTTGTTGTTATCATCAAACTTGAGATTTTACAAATAAGACATAGCAATTGATTTCGAATGAATTGAAGGACATGATTGGTCTTAGCCGTTGCCTCACACAATACATATTTTGTTGAGAAAGACGTTATATATTCCTTCACAACCAACAGTAAGCTAAAATAAAAAAAATACTTGAGCCATCTCTTCTTGAGTCAGTTAGAAAAACAGTTAAAATTAAAGTCACACGCAATTGCCAAAATTTGCTCATAAAACAAAAAACTCTGCCCAAACGCGGTATACAATTGCTTTGATAAAGATACACTCTCACTTCCAAAAAATAATTGTGCTTCAATAATCGCTTATCTCCTTTGATTCTGCCAGCCCTGCCCGAATTGAGCAGTACTTTCAAAAAGACCGATTTGTTTCATTCGAATTTCACCAGGATTTATATTTGAGTTCGATCGCTGCACTTTATGAGGATTTCCTGGGGACACATCTGCGGCTGGGTCGAATTCAACCAGCGATCGTGCACCGGGAGTCGAAGCCTCACTTTGCACCAGCAGCGTATTCAACCTACCTTTGCTTCTATTTCTCATCTGATCGAGTTTCTCTAAAAATTCAGCTCCGCCTTTAAGCTCATATTTCCTCGGAGAGGCGTCATTTGTGTCTTGTTTCACTGAAGGCGTGAATTCTTTCATCGACGGCACGTGTTCTCTCGCAGAAGGCATATTCTCTTGAGCCGGCAGCTTTATTCGAACTGTATGCGAATCTTTTCTGTGTTCCGACCGAGTGCCCGGCTGCTTCAACGCAGACTTCTGTTTCGAGAACGGTGACTCTGAGCTCTCGATACGCATGTCTTGGGACGGCCGTTTATAGACATTATCTTGAGAGGCTAGGGCGTCTGGCCGCGTGGATGGCAGGCCTCTATTCGCTCCATTCGCCTCACGAGATATTTGCGTAAACGATTGATTTCTTCCAACATTAGGCGAGCCGAAGCTAGAGTTGAGCTGATCCATCTCCTCAGACTCGTCTCTCACCGACTGTTCATATTTAATTAATGCACGTGATTTTCTTCGAGTGGGACTATCATCTGGCATAACAAAAGTCCTTGCGAGAGTTTGTAAAAACGGATCATTGAGCTCTTCGCCCTTTGGCCTTTTCTGTTCAACATAGACTTGCGGAGGCTGTTCGGGCTCCCGTCGACCTTTCACTCCGTTGATGAGCACATAAGAATAGTCAAGCTTTGGGTCCGGAACGATGGTATACTTTGTTCTGCCTTCATCTTCATTTTTAATTACTTGTTGGACCATAGGGTTTGGCCGTGGAATGGCATAGAAGCTTGTACCTTTACCATAAAAGGAGTCATTCCCTTCGTATCGGTGAGAACCTCCTCTCATCGGCATCGGCGACTCGAAAAAGGACCCTTGCTCTACCGGCGAGAACTCACGCAGATAACCCGAAGGCGACTCTCTTCTTTTCCTCTCCTGCGGAATGGGCGAATATCTCCTTTCGGACTCCATACAACTACGATCTCTCATTATATTGCTCATGGCGTTATTCGATTGGTACTTTCCGGGGATCGGAGGCCTTCCGGACCGATTAGTGGCTTGCTTTATAGGGTTGTAGAAAATTGATTCTTGCACGAATGCGTCTGATCCTCTCGCTGAGGCCTTCTCATAGGAATTATTTCTGTGAGAATCGAGTTCTTTTGCGCGGTAAATAGGCACGCCTTCAAAATTTCGCTTTCGATATTCTTCAAAGAGAGGGCAATATCTAGCGCTTCTCTCCGATATTCCAGAAGCATTAAATTCTGGATTGTATTTGATATTTGAAGCTGAGAGATCCGGGATACGCTTTGAAGAATCCCCTCGAGGACTTCTCTCAGGCGTGAGTCGCTTATCTGGAGTTCCAGAATTGTGCTGAGAGAACTTATTGTTTCTAGATGGCGTTTGATAGACACTGGATAAAAAGAAGCTTTCGCTGAAACTGTTTCCCATTTTGCTATCATTGTTGCTCTGATCTAAATAATATCCGTTGATTTTCGCATATTTCTCTTGGTTGGGCTTATAAATTGATTCATTTTCGGGAGCAATATTGACTTGACAGAAGCTATCGGTCATTTTAGGTTTCTCTTCGACATAGGCGGAAGCTGATCTTTTGTGATTCTGAGTCTGGAAGTGAGGAGTAGCGGACTGATAATCAGTGTTTGGATCTAAAGGGATCCTTGCTGAAGACTTCCTTTGAGTATTTGGATCTAAAGGAAAGTTATAACAAGGAATTGGCGGGAAAAGCATACAATCGTCCTTGAAAGGATTCGCATGGGTCGGCGTTTCCTTCCTCTGAGTGGGCCAAGGCTGCATGTAAGGCTGCGGATCAAGCGGCTTCACCTCAGAGCTGATTTGGTTCACGTTAATCCTTGGCACGAAGGAATAATTTTCCTTCTGAGTGATCTGAAACTCAGGTTTAAGCGGTTTCGGCACTGCGTATTTCGGCTGGTGCGTCTCTTCGTCAGTGATGCGAAGAAAAGAGCCCGTGAGCATCGGCTGCATCGAGTCTTCATCCCGATTGCCGTCGCAGTTTAAGCTACTCAATGAAAATTGACTCTGGTCGAATTTATTATCGCTACGTGGCTTGTATTCATCAGGAGCCAACGTATCCGGTTGATTTTGAGATCTGTTTCATCGAAAAATTAACCCAATGGCTTGAATGTCCTGATTTACCTCTCTAAGAACCGTGATTGCGATTTATAAGACGAAGGCGTCTCTTGAAAAGTGCTCTGGTTCAACCTATCATTATTTCCTTGAGCGTCGTATTCTACTTCAACGTTATGGACAATTTGCGAATGTCTATACTTTTCGACGGCTCCTGTAACGTTGGTTTCAAAAAATGCGTTGGATACACACCACTCCTCTGATTTCGAGGGTCCTTACTTTCTCCCTATTCAAATTAGTCATCTCAGAGGACCCGAGCAAAATTACGTTCCATCCATGACTGAAGCTCATGTGAATTAAGGCACGTAGTATCGGTTCTTGTAAAGATTGTTCTGATATTTAGCTTCCTAAAGTCTTTTGATAATTTATCTAAAGCAATAAAATTTAGTAACAACTATATAAATAACGATTACGGGCAAATCCGAATTATTAAACCTCGTTTCACCTTTGAACAAATTGAAGAGATATGAGTGTAGAGAGGTTAAGTCTCGAATTATTAAAGCTAAGTAACCTCAAAATTATGCATGAAATCACGAACAGATGGTATCATATTACATAGCTCCAATGAAATCGAAATATTGTAAAATTTCAAAGCATATTTAATCATTTAAAAGCAATTCTATAGGCTATTTTCCTTATTCAGGCTTGCCTCTCGGAGATTCTGAGTCCGAGCGACCTTTCCCTCTTCCAGGAGATTTAGGGATGTCTTTTTTCGAAATCACGGCGCTCTTTCGGATGTTCTCGGTCACGAAATTCCTCTTAAACTCTGGCAGAGACGCTCTTGTTGGGTTTTTCACAACATTGCTGAGGCTCTGCTCCATTCTTGAAGCCTTCACTTCCGGAGGGACGTACTTAGGAAGCTGACCTCTAACGGTATATGACCTAAAGTGAATGGTTATGGAGATGGTCAAAGCAAGGAGTACTTACCAATACATCTCGTCAGTTTCAATAATGAGTTTTCCTTGTCTCGTTCTACCGTACTCAAGAGGCGTGAAACCCACGTAGAAGGGTTGTCCATCCCTATGGAGGAGAATAATAATAAGTTTATATGGAAAAGGCGAGTAGATTACTGTCCATATGGAGGAAGAGCGCCTTCTTTGGGCTGGATAGTGAATTCTGCATCTGATTCTGAGCTAAAGTAAGCTTTGAAATCTGCTGTTCGGTTCTTATAGAGGTTTGTCAGCTTGAATGAGACCGTGGAGGTTCTATTTAGCGTAGAGGTAATGGCAATGATATCGTCCACTTCAGGTTCGTGAGCTTCAATAAGCATCCTGAATCTAATAAAAAAAGCGGTTTAGTCATTCATAAAACGAAGAGGTAATGGTACTTCCAGCGTCCTCCAGATGATTTATTGATCGCGACCTCGATATAAGCTTTCATTGGTTTGAGAGGCGCGAAATGAACCTGCCAAAGAAGTTTATCGTTGAGATTTTCAATGGTGGTCTTCTTCGGCTTAAAATCAAGCCATTTCTTCTGCGAGAGTATATGCTGCAAATCCTTCGGGTATTGCGTGACTTCCAGTGTGTACGTGTCGTTGGGATCAGCTTTTCCAAGTCCAGGCAGCTCGATCTTGAGATCGTCTTCGTATTTCATTCGACAAGTCGCCCGAATGCTGAAGTCCATATTATTGAAGAAAGATTCCGTGACTCCTCTAATCGGATATCTCCATGCGATTTTCTCGTTCAAGGTGACGACCAACTCAGCAAAGTAGTCGCTGATTGCTCGAGGCAAGAAAGTGAAAGGGATTTGGAACACATTTAAGCCGTTCACAACAACAGTATTCTTCTTCAGCAGCAGCTCGAAGGCCTCTCTGTTGACTCCCTCAGCCTGGAGAGACACTGACACTGTAATTCCATCTTTAAACGGATTTTTGAAAAGAATTGTGCCTGATGAGTCTTTATTCAGAGTTCCCGTGATGACCTTCTCCTCGAACTTTGTCGGGGGTTGACCTCGACCGAACACCAAGAACTGCCACCTGCCGATGTCATCGCTCTCGAAGAGGATTTCCCCGCTCTCCACTTGCTCCATGCCGGAGGGGGAGTATTGAAGCTGGACTTTCGCAACTCCTTGGGGCGGGATTTCAATATTGTTTTCCAATACATCAAAGTTAAGAGGATTAGTGATCTTGTACCTAACTGTTGTAAGTTTGTTGGAGGGATTCTCAAGCTCGACCTCCTGTATGGCGGATTTGCCGAGCTCAGCGAACTGCGTATTCAATCGAATCGGCGGACCTTCCTTTGATACCAAGTTCAGTTCATACCAGACCTCTCCAAGTTTTTCGTGTAAGAAAGCGATGGTTCCTCTCGCGTTCATTGGCTTCATCGGGCTGAACACAAGCTCATAGGCCTTTGAGGAATTAGGCATTACAGTAAAGATGGAGTCTCCTGATAACGAATCGCCTTGAATCGCGACCTCATAATTGACGATTTCGTTAAGAGGATTAACAAGCATGACTTCCAACGCGCATTTCTTTCTCACCTCAGCAAACAGATCGAAACTCTTCTCTGCCTTGGGGCTCTCAGTTTGGATTTCGACGGTCCACCAGTAGTAGGCCCCTCTCTGATCTTTGAAGGTGATTGACCCTGTGAACACGCCTCCAAGGTTCGGCGTGATCTGCATTCGGTACTTCCCGACTTTATTGACCGGGACGCTAAATGACTGCTTTCCTGTCACCCAGTTCTCTGGCAAATCTGTCTCAACGGTATAATTCGCGTATTCGTCGTTGTAAGGGTTAGGAACCTCGAAAACTTCTTCCTTCGTCTGTCGCGCTTTGCATTTAACGATCCTATGTCCTTCAGAAAGAGGTTCTTCGCCATAGCCAAGCAGCTCATAGTCAAATACATCGTTTGTCCATGGATTTTTCAATACGAGTCTAGCTTGCGCGGGCTTAGTCGTGATCCATTTCGGCTCAAAAGTCAGGCGGTACTCCTCCGTTTTTCCTTTCTTCACCACGAGAGTGTCTCGAGGGCCATTAAAATAATCTCCGTGCTTATCAACTGGTCGTGAGAATTCGATTTTGATCTGCCAGTCCTTTTCCGTGCGGTTTACGATAGGAATTGGCTGCACTTGCTTTTGTCGTGCAGGGACCCTGAACTCCAAAGTGGCCTGTATAGGCTTTGGGATGATCTGGATGGTTATTTCGTATATTCTAATGTCTGTTTTCGCAGCGTTTCTAAAAATGAGCCGTGTCCTATACTCTGGCACAGGAGAACGGAAAGCAAGTTCTACCGTCAACTTGTTATCAGAAGCAATCTCTTTCGAGCTAGTTTGAGTAGCACTGAATTTCGATTCTGGGTAGTCGAGAATCCTTGAGCCAGAGGGCAAATCACCGGTTTTTCCCAACGCTTTCTTGTCTTTATCGGGCTGCTGTCCTTTTTTCGGTTTCATTGGATCGGCAATTGTGAATGTCGGTGGGGCCAATATGAACTGAGAAGGATTTTCGATTTCGAACGTGATTTGATCGGGTACAACTTGATTCTTGACCTTTTTATCATACTCGTCTCTCAATGCAGGTCGGACCGCTGCTCTCCAGACACGTTTAGCTTCCTCTAAATGCTTATTCTTAAATTGAAGTGGGATCTCTAGAGTATTGTTGCCATCGATTCTAAATTGCGTGACTTTCTGGTCCCAAGGAATGATTTCCGGGTCCTCAACGCTACCAATGAGAGTATACTGCATCTCACCGACCTATCGTTTAGCAAATTGGAATTAAGTCCGTTGATTCAAAGTGATTTTTTACGTTTTCATCGACAAAGACGATATGGCATTTATATTGCTGTTTCATGAAGGGACAGAAGAAAACCGTCAATAAATTGCTGCCTCCAGGCTGAGTTTTTGGAATCTTGTCCTGCTTTACGAAGAACGCAGGCGGCATGATTTCTTTCTTCGATTCTACTGGCTTCTTAGTTGGTTGTTTGAATGATTTTTTCCCGTCTTCTTTTCGGTCATCCTCTTCGATGGTCAGCTGGATCTGGAAGTTCACAGGCTTTAGGAAAGGATTTTCGATCTTAATTTCTGTTGGAACGAGCTGGTACAGCTTCGCGCTAACAGGAACCTCATAGCGTGACACTCGGCCGGTGATCTAGTAGTAGATCATGAGATGATTCTGCATGGGCATCAATTTACCTTGGAAACGAGATCAAATGCAATGGCAGCTGCCTGAGTATTGCTCTCTTTCTTATTCGTGAAAATGATCCTCGCCCTCACAGGCTCTGAAATTTTGCTCTGGAAAGTTACTGGTACACGAGCCATGCTTTTAGGTTCGAGCTTTATCTCATCGACTTCTGTCGAAAAGTCTGGGATCTCCGACTTTCTTTCGTTCTCGAGCTCAACCTATTAAATTTTTGTGAACATTAACATAACGAAGGGGAAAATGGTATTTACTCTATAGCTAATGGCTTTTGATGTTGGATTCGACAATTCAATGTACTTAGTGACGCTATCTCCAAGCACGCAGGAGAATTCCACGGTTGCTTTGGAAATATAGTGTGGTAGGTTGTTATAGAGGTAAAGGCAGAACAGGACCATTTCCCTCTGGCTTGGGTTCATAAGGTCTTTGGCTGTGAAATGCGTTTGAAGGCGCATTTCGGACAGCGCGTCGATAATTTTCTGAGAGTTATGCCTGAAATCATCTTCGGTTTGTGGATTGTTTCTCATTTCTTTCAGCGCAAGCAGCCTGCCTGTCCCCATGTAGCTTTGTAAAAGCGCAGCAAACACTGTTCCGTCCTTTAGGCTCACATCGAAGTTCTTCAAACGGATATACTGGTTGACTTTTACGGTTTCGTATTGGATTTCAATCCACCTTAACAGTAGGTTCTCATGCACCGAATATATATTGCTGCCTTCGATATAGTACTGCGGAATCGTGATCTTCTCCGGAGGAATGCCCGGGAGACTGCGGATAGCTTTAGGCGTCACTCGTCCAAGGTAGTAAATTTTGAGAATCTGGAAGAATAAGGTGATCCAAGCGTCGCATGAGAGATAATTGAACAGTTTCTCTGAAAGTTTGTGAGTGTTGTTCAATAGCGGAGACGGGTTTGATTTCAGCCAGAAATTATACTCCTGCATTTTTAACAAGAATTCAGGACGAAATGTATTGAGAAGAGCCCCGTTCTCCTTGAGGTTTCTGAGGAGGTCATCATACTGTTTGTAGATGATTTTGATTTTCTCGCTCTTCTTTGTCACGCCTTCGAGTCGAGCCTTGAATGGGTAATTTTTCCCAGTAAGGAACGTCAACAGCTCGAAGATTTGTCCGCCGTTAGAATCCATGACGTCCTGAGGATATCTTGCAATATTATTGGTTAATACGTTGAAATTAAGCCATCGAACAATGTGCTCAGTCGACCTCTCTATCATGTGCTGAGGAATTGGAGAATACCCGAAAAAGCCCCTAACAATGCAATTAAATTAGATTCATTCTAAGGAAACAAGCTATTACTTCGCGCCGCCACCTGAAGTTTGCGTTCCGCTCTTAGAATAAGCAACGCTGCCGCCCCTTGGCGAGCTCTGAGACGCATCGTCGTCATCAATTTCTTTGATTCTGATTGCCTCGCCCTCAGGACATTCTAATTCGTATTCATCCCAATGTCGCTGTAAGTAAGGGAAATTTGTCAGGAGAGAGTTGTCCACAGTGCCTGAAATCATAATTGGATACACATGCTTCTCGTCGTCAACGAATTCAATTCGCGTGGTAAACGACATGGTCTTTTTCAACTTCACCGACACTTCGACCCGAACTTTGCTTTTTGTAATCCCAAGATTGTCGCCGTCAAGGAATTTAAACTCCAATGGGACAGAACCAACATCCGCGGCCACTTTTGGTGGCTCCAGCGTGAGGTTTTCAAAACCGTCGTTTATCACCTTGAAAATCGCTTTTGCTTCGATATCGATCGGGGAGATCGGTAGTATCACCTCTCTGCGGTCGAATAAAAGCTTCGGATGCGCTCCTTGGCCTTTTAGCGTCATCTCTGTATAGGCTTGAGGTTTTTCGTCTAGGTAAACAGGGACTTTCACTTCATAGTCTCCTGTGGCAACAGGACTGAACCCAGCTCTGATAACGATCGTTTCACCAGCCTTGATTTGTCCTTCTGTTGGCTGTAGCGAAAATACTTGCACGTGATCGATTTCTCTTGTATCGAAGCTCCAGCTGACTGTTCTATTCTCCTTATTTTCAATTATCACGTCCATGTAGTCAGGATAAGGCTTCTCCACAGACTTTATGATTTTCTTCTTGAAGGTCAAAGTTGGGGGCTTGAGAATGAACTTCGGCTTGAGACCATTGCAAATCACATTTCGCATCAACGATTCGATCTTTCCGTAGCCTTCTAACATAATAGGCAGCTCGAACATGTAAGAGATTGGCTCCTTTGGCGTGAATTTCAGCTTAAACTGCAGTTGTGATTTAGGTTTGATCTAATATTCGGGATTATGATGAAGGTAAGCTAATTTTTCTATCAATAGGGTTTTACAGTAATTTGCTTCAATCTCGACGGCACCTTTTTCTTCTCATCTTCATCAGAGTCATCTCCGGCATCTGAAGGAGCCTTACCATCGAGCCTGTCATCATCCGACACTAAACAAGCAAAAAAGTTAAGGTTTCTGGTCGAAAAGGGTTTTATCTTACATGAATCGAGGTCATGGTCGTCGTCGTCTCGAACGATGCTGACCATCACGCTGGACTCATCGTCTCCAGATTCCGAAATCGGGTAGAATTCTAAACACTCGACTCCCATCTTCTCCTTGACTCCCACTCGCTCTCGGAGATCGACATTTAAGTGGGCCTTTATGTTGCTCTCGTTATAAATCGTTAGGATGCTTTCTCCCGTATGCTCGAGGAGAACATCCCCAAAATCGAATTCATCCTCTTTTATTATGACTCGCGGGACGACTACTTGAGCCTGGATGGTCACGGACTGCCGGATGCCACCTCTAATGTATGCGACTAGGTCAAACTTGATTGATTGCTCTTGATTCGATTGAATTGTAACCATAATTGCCTCAATTTGATCGGCAGTTATTCTCCCTCGCGGAGGAGACACATGCACTCCTGGAGGCAATTTCTCTCCGATATGAAAAACCGCTGGGTTTTTATGAGTGTTTTGAAGATAGACCGGGATGCTCTTGGTCTGGCCGACTGGGATCTCACCGACGTTGATCGTGCCTGAGACACCTTTGAAAACGCACCTGGATTCCAGCACGAAGCCAGTACATTTGACGATTTTTTCTCGTCCATCAGTGATTTTTAGCACCACTTGGCCGTCTTCTCCCTTGAAAACTCTTCCTGATGGGTGATAGACAATCCTGACTTCATACTCCGCGCCTGCTGGAACGACTCCTTGGTCGGGTTCAACGTAAAAGAGCCTATGGTCTTCGCCAGTAGGGAGTTTCACCATGCAAGGAAGCCATTTGAACTCTCCTGGAGCGTTACCATCGTTCCTTATCTTAATCGTTTCGTAGGTCACCATCTCCATGTTTGTATCCGCGAAAGAGAATCTGATTACATCACGATCGATATCCAATTGCACAGGCTCGACCAGAGCAGTCACGAGGAATTTAAACCTGTACTTACGGTTGATGTAGTAGGTAATATACTGTCTAAAAGACATTTCTGCTGCGGAAGTAAACACGATATTGAATCCCCCAGTCTGCATTGTTGGAATAATCTGAGGCTCGGTGTCAGATTGACTCAGCTCGTCAATACCTGAGGTGTTAACTTCAACCAGAATCGACGATCGCAGCTCGTTTCTGATCGAAAAGCACCTCACTTCCTTCGATTTCACATACAATGACCCGAAATCAATGTGAATAGGACCCGTGAATATCTTTTGCATCATATCTGAATTCAGATCCAAGTTTATGTCGCGGTCTTCAGCATTGCTGTTGGGCTTCGAGTGGAACTTCTTCTTGATAAGCTTTTTGGGGTCTGGATTGAAGACCTGTACGTTGTTCTTGCTCATCGGCTCGTATTTCCCGATGGGTTTCTCAACGTACAGAGGATCTTTTACTTCCTTTATATGCAAACGAGGCTCAGGTAGTTCATCGCCAATTCGGAACCAGAACTCGCTATCAAACGGAACCTCCTCATTCAGATGGTTCTTCGCGAGGTAGTTCTTCTCGAGCATCGCGGACTTCATGGTCTCGAATTTTGCTTTGGCGAGAGACTCGCGTTGTTTGGCTCCACGCTCCACTCTTAAATTCTGCAGATATTCATTGTATTTTTGCTTATTATTATAGATTTCAAAATAAGCGCCCAACTTGTCGCTCATTCCCGTCTTCTCCAGGTCAATACCGGTCTGTTGCGCTTTCTTCAACATCACTGATTTGCGTTTCTCTACCTCTGGGATGGTGTCTTCGCCAGATAACTCACCTGCTAGCGCCTCCTTGTGTCTCATTGAGTCCATACTTGCGTACATGGGTTTTCTTTCCTTTTTTCGACTAATCGGTGACTGATTCACCGGATCAACGAATTTTTTCTCGCGCTCGAAGTCAATTGGCAGCGCTTCCGGTCCTCGTTTCAGTGTCTGAGAGAGAGAGAATGGGGTGTTATCGCAAGAACATGAGCAAGTTTACTTCTTTTGGTGCGGTCTTGGTCGCAACTCCGATAACTTTTATTGGGATGACATAGGCACCGAAGAGGATGATTTCAATATCGTTAACGAATTTGCCGAGGTTATGGGGCTCAAAAGTAATGGTGGCTGTAAAGAGTTCTCCACCCATAATCTTGCCAGATTTCGGAACGGTATTGTATTGAGAAATCTATGGTTGATAGTGATGATTATAGTGATCAAATGAGTGGACTTTCTTGGCATTACCTTGGAAAATTCAAGCGGAACTGGGTGATTTGGATTTTTATTGTCAATGGAGAACAAGAAATCTTTTCGCTCGTTGACCGCGCACTCTCCAAAGTCAAGAATCGTATGAGAGAGCTTTATCATCGGACACACAGCCCTTGCGTTGAGATGAACGACCACATTATCCTCTCGTCCATCCATCTCAAAGAAGCAAGAGTATGTTACAGCTTTCTCGACCTCCTTCGGATCCATGTGATAATTTCCGCTGACAGATGCGTAGTTCCGGGTCCAATATTGCTGTTTTTCTGTGACTGCTGGCTTGCATGTGAACTTCAAAGCAATCTAAACATCATTGAATGAATATTTAATCTTTTATTATCGCTATGCTATGTACCTGAGAATAGGAGTCAAGAACACCTGAGGCCGGGAAACAATGCATAATCCTCTGTGTTTGCTCGATTCCCAGTTGGTTAGGTGTTTGCAAGCTAGCTGCTTCATCCTATAATAATATTTTATCATACAGCTGATGATAGGAGGTATTTATAGTACATAAGATGCTTGAAGTCCCTCGAGAAATTTCGTTTTGAAGTTGTATTTCTTCGGCGAGTTGTTCACAAGATACGCCTCAACCACTCCGTTTTGACCGTAATATACATCCCCAAAATCGAAACTTGAGCTCTGATTTCCATTGTCGTCGATAACGAAGACAAAAAAGTCAACTGATGTCGCACTGAGGTCGATTTCTTTCTGCACGGACTGCCCTGACACGCTCACAAGCAATCTCCCTCGCAGAATACCCGCATCTTTTGGCCTATAGAAAAAATAAAATAGTTCTCAAAATGCACTGGTTGAAGTCCTTACTGATATGTGATTTTGATGCCCTCGCGATCTCCGGCTTTCACATTGAACCTCGCCTTCTCGAGTCTAAGCTCGCTGGTTTTTTCTGGGAAGCTCAGATCTACAACTCCATCTCGTTTGCCATCGTTAAAAAACCAAATTGTCTCAGTTTTTTCTCGATGGAGTTGCACAAAACCAAAATTTACAAAAGGATCAAAAATTATGTTGGCTTGAGGCATATAGGCATGCAGAGGTACCTCACACTCATAACCTCCGTCGCTGACAACCCTGATAGAGTCGTGGTAATCATTCAATGTACTTGTTTCGAAACTAACTGACAGTCTCATCGCTAAACCAGGCGCAATGGCTTTCTGCATGTCATAATCGCAGCGAAATTTAGTCGTTTTGGGCTGAAAAATTCTGATTCTGCGTGCTGTTTTTGTAAGGTTCCTCACAAACATCACCACTTCGTAGGTTTGATTGGTCTCGATGTCCTTAATAATAACTTCCGGAGGGAGAATCTCGATAATCTGATCTTGTTTATTTTCTTTGGAAGCGAGCTTGGTTTCTTCTTTGGAAGATGAGTCCTCCTTGACTGGTTTTTTCCTCTTCATGTCGTCGTGGAAAGATGTAGTCGAAGGGATTTTGTTTTCCATTTGGTTACACTTTCAAATTTTTATTATTTATAAAACGAACACAGTTTTATTATCCTTTTCGAACTGAAAATGATTTCTTCCTCATACCACTAACCTATCTTTAATTGTGTTGTTAGAGATTTGTCTAGTTGTCTATGAGTTTTTTCAATAAGCTCGAGGCGAAGAAAGTTTTTTTTGAAGAGGAATTAATAGGCATTTTCGTTGCAATGTATAGATTAAAAAACCTTTTCGTAATGGATTTATAGTGTTATAGATATCAAGCCGCTTAAGACGATGACATCATTCTTATGATTTGGTTATGAGGGGAAACGCGATATAACAGGCAAGAAAATATAAATACATATAATGAGATCAGATTTTTAGCAGTTATATTCATTATTGAGGAAAGACTGAAGAAGAAAAATTTCGTATATCCACACTTAAGAAGAAATTATTCTGAAGCCATAAATTCAAATTTATTCATGACGAAAGCGGGGTTTATAGCTCAGATCTCAAATAAGCCAGCAAGTAAAGTCGTTAAGAGAGCAACCACTGACAACTTAACTTACTATACACATCAACCAATCCAGTCTACAACAGAAAACGAGTTCAGCTCTGGAAACCTATCCCACATGCCTATTTGTAAAGGATTTAACTTGCAATTCAAAATTTTTACCTTGACTGACTGACCCAATAAAATTTTTTGACGTTTCTGCAATACATGCTAATTTCTCAAATAATTTTTAATCGACACTTCGAGACACAAAATGAACTATTTCGAGTTTTGGGTCTTTATCACTTTTGGATGGATTGCTTGGATCAGTTCATTGCTGCTGGTAGTCGGTTTCTTACTCTTAAAAAAACTACGAGATCCACCCGGCGATATTATTTTTGGTTTATCCATCGCTGACCTTGGACTCACCACTCATTGGCTTGTCAGCGCCATTTGGTCTGGTCATTTAGCAAGGGATCTGTCACTTGATCCTACTTTCTGTACCATCAATTCTGCCATCAGCATCGGTTCTGCTGTTCTCGCGTACTGCTACAGTATCAGTCTCAACTATTTTCTGGTCAAAAGAATGGGCAATGCGCTTCGTGACTCTGAAATCCCAAAATACCGTTACCATGTTTTTTCAGTTATAACTTGCATCTATTTAGTCGGCTACAGCTACAACAATGACTTAATGGGCCTAAACGCCTATGACACATGCTCAATAAAGAAAGTTGAAGATCCCAGTCTCAGACTGAACCTCTTAGTGCTCGCTAGTATGCTCCTGGTCATTATCAACGGGATCTATGGCATTTATACTTACTTTTACATCAAAGCGAATATCCCAAAAAGCGATCGAATCAATCATCAAGCGTCCGAATTCCTGAGCTATTATAACACCTACGTCTTCGTTTCATTTGTCGTCTGGTTTCTCGCAAGCGTTGCGGCTCTAGGGCAATATATTTTCGAACCAGAGAGCGTAGAAGATTCCAATTTCTGGCCTCCATTGGCGAGTTTTTTCAAGTCTTTGCTTCCTTTGATCCTCACTGTTATCCGCTATAATGACCCTATGGTTAAGGCTCAGATCAAGCAATTACTCATTTTGTGGAAAAGAGGCGAGTTCACCACCAGGCTATCCAATGCTCGAAGGTCTACCCTTAATCCAATAGAAATCGCTCTCCTTCCCAAAAAATCCTCCGCCGCAAAGAAATCCCTCAGCAGCCATCAGGATGAAGAAAACCCCGACATCGAAAGTAAAGTTTCAGAATTTGAAAACGAGACCGGCATGGTAGCCATTACACTATTCTTGGAAACTCAGGCTCGTTACACGGTGTTAGCGGGAGCGAGATATTGCTTTAAAGAGTACCAAGAGCTAATGAGTCTCGGCAGAAACGGACCTTATTCTCACAAACTAGTAGTTTCGCTTAATGAGGAGCTGATAATGAAGAAATTTCCGGACTATGAATTTGGGAAATACCCTCCACTGGATGGGACTTTCTCGTTCTATAGACCGGACATATTTTTCAAGCTACTTTCAAAATATAATCCAAATTTCGACTTGCTCGACTCATTGCACCTCAATCAAAATATCGAAGCGATTAAGGGTGCAACCGGAGCAGCAGACGGTGGAAGAAGCGGAGAATTTTTCATGTTTTTGTCAGACAACAGGTTAGTTATCAAAACTATTCACGAAGAAGACCATGCTTCGTTGCTCCGAGCTCTAGAAAGTCTCAGCCATCATTACGAGACAAACCCAAACAGCTTGATAGCAAAGATCTACGGCTTGTTTACCTTCGAAAAGGAGAACGCAGGATCACAGCTGCATTTCATTATTATGGAAAACATAAGCCTAGTCCCGAATAAATACATCCTGCGACGATACGATCTCAAGGGGTCAACCCACGATCGTGACGCGTTGAAAGGATCCCCTATTGAAAGTCTAGAAAAGCCTATTGATAAAACTCTCAAAGATCTCAATTTCTTGAAATACGAAAAGAATATCCGCGTGAATGAGACTATCTGCGCTACAATTTCTGAGGCCGTGGAGAAAGACGCTGAGTTCTTCCAAGCTCAGGGTATTATGGACTATTCTCTGATGTTGTTTGTGATAGATAGGAAAAAGCTGTTGCTTGATGCAATCGAGGACCCAGAACTCAATAAATTCGTCGAATTGGTAATCCCAGAGTGGCCTGACTCACAGGGTCTAGGATATCGGTTGGGTATTATCGATTATTTACAAGTTTTTAATACGCAGAAACTCCTTGAACTGAATTTAAAGCGGATCAAGGCAGTAAATTACAATGTGGATATTTCCGCGCAACCTCCTGATTTTTATGCGAGGAGATTCAGTGCGTTTGTAAGAAAAAGCCTTGGAGTTTAGCCCGGAGGAGTCATGCTAAGGGATTATAGCTATCTATATATAACTCGTATTAATTGCAGCTTTTTGATAGAGACATTTAAAGTGTCTGGAAGTTTCTTTTAAGTTTATTTATCAGTTAAGAATAAAAAATCTTTAACTGACTGATGAGCTCGAATTAAAAAATTGTTGCGGAAATTATAAACTGAAACTCGTTAAGAAATAAACAAGCACTACAGAAATGAATTACAGCTACTATGGCACTGGTGGCCAGGCAGGCGAGCCGCTAATTGGCGGCGCTAGTGCTGGTCGCAACCTCGAACCGAGGAAACAAAACCCCACGTCTTTCACTGAAATCTTTAGAGAACCGAACTATGGCTCTAACGCAAGCCAGCAACAGCGCGGAGGCCCACTGCAGCCTCCTATAAACATCAGAATCATGTGTCCTAAGCACAAGAAATTCATCGTGCAGATCTGCCTGCATACCAACTGCAAGGACAGAATGCTGTGCCAGAGATGTGTTAACGAACACATCTCTTCGCATGTCGCGTGTTTCGAGTCGCCTGAGGAGATTTTCTCGGCCCAGAAGATCGAAGATTTGAAAAACTACATGCATATGTCTGATAATAAGAGAAGCCAGGCAGAAGCTCGCCATGGCGATTTCCTTCATACAATTGACGATATCTTCAGAGAGTTTTATCATATGTTGGAGAAGTACAAGGCTGAACTGAAGGACTACATCCTTGATTACAGCTTCCCTAACATCAATCCGACATTGCTGGTGGAGATTCAGAATGCAATGACGCAGTTCGAGTCCTTACAGAAGGGAATCATCAGCTCACAGGCCTGCGACGACGCGACCATTGAGGACTTTATTGCCAAGTTCCACAGGCTGTCATACCTGCATCAAAGAGCTGCCCAAGTGCTCGAGTCTGAGAGGGAAATAGACTACCCAACGATTGCTAACTATTTGCGCCAAATGCTGAAAGACGCTCAGGACGCAATGAAAATCCACTTGAGAAAGCTGGACCTGGAAAATCTGTTTGACACGTTCCCTGGCTCCACGCGCAGAGGGACCGAACGAGTCGGAGATACGTCTAAATTAGGAGGCTTTGGAGGCGGTGGCGGTGGAGGTGGTGGTGGCGGAGGTGATGGAGACCTCGCCGACTATGATTGCGATGATTTCGTTAATCACCATCAGCAGCCAACTCCAAAGCTGAGTCTACAGGAACTTGGCACATACGCTAACCACCACCAGCAGCCGACTCCAAAGCTGAGTCTGCAGGAACTTGGCACCGTTGGAAAATACCAACTAGATATGTACCCCCAGATCCATACAGGCTTAAAAGACAACGCGAAAGCCTTGGCGTACATTGAAGACAAGGGTCACCTAGCTATTGGCGGTGTCCCTTCTTCGGATAAATCTCCACTGCCATATAAGATTGCGATTTTGAACCTAAATTCCCTTCAGCAGGAAGTAGTTATTCCAGGCCATTCCAAAACAATAACTCAGTTACTATACGCGCCGAAGAAGCAGCTCCTGATCAGTTGCAGCACAGACCACACTGTGAAGGTATGGGACGCGAAAAACGGTTACACTCTGCTGAAGACGCTACAACACGAAGATGAAGTTGAAGCTATCGAATACATTGAGAGTCTCAACATGCTCGTCACAAGCGGTAAATTCAGAGATATTTACTGCTATGACATTGCTAATGGCTACGGCCAAATGTATTTGGGAACGGATGGCACGAATTGGTTCACGAGTCTTAAATACATCCCCGAAAAGGAGCTTCTGGTCGCCGGATGCGCAAATAAAGGGGAACTCTGGGTTTACCACCTCCCAAGCAAGAAGCTGTTGCAAAGGGTTGAAGGGTTTAAGCGAGGGTTCACTATCGGGGCTATCACATATCTCAGCAAGACTGATAAGCTCTTGACTGGAAGAGTGGGAGGGTGCTTGCAGATATGGAGCTTTGGCACCGGCGGCAAACTTCAATTGGACGGCTCAGCGAGTAAGTTTGGTGATGGAGTTGCTGCGCTGACTCCGATGCTGAATGAAGCGTTTATCGCGAGTACCAACTTCGATCAAAGCGTCCGAATTTGGACTCCTGATGCGAGATTGGTGGCAGATTTGCCTCTGTTAGACCAAGGTTCGCAGTTTGAACCACTGATATTTGCAAATAATAAGAATTTAGTCATCTCGGCTGATTCTAGGCTGGGAATAGTTACCATAGTTACATTTAAAGGACAACCAACTTCTCTTAATAACTCCATTTGTCGTCAATAGATAATACTATACATACTGCTCTTTTCAATAAATTTGATGATCTGAAGCTTAATAATCTTTACAGAGGAATCATGTGAATCGTGTTTAGATCCCAAAATAAATGATTTTTGTATGAAAGGGTATACAATAATGCTTTGAAATTGGAGTGATATACGGAGGAAATATTATTGGTTAAAGGTCTGAGACCAAATTCATGCAATTTGAAAAGTTATCATAAAGCTTCTGATTGTAAAATGCTTTGGAAAGTCGCATGAAATTTGTCGCTAGCTGAGGATGACAGGTCTTGGCAAGAAGGCTTTTGTCGAAATAATCCCTAAATCAAATTGGAAATGCTTATGTCGCTGCAAAATTTAATAAATACTGTTTTATTAGCTCTTTCTCCATCATGTGGTCAATTTTATTGCTCCCGCGCGTGGTTCGCCTGTGGGATCTTGTGTGTACCTCTGGGCTATACGTATTCCCTAGCACCTGCATTATTTTGTCATGTTAGCTGGAATTCAGGAGAAAGAAGATTACGGTAAAGAGCTCAGAAAAATCTGCAAGGTCTTTACTGGCAATGTAAGAGAGCTCAGCTCCGTACAATGGGAGCCATGATCTCACCACTTTCTTTTGATAGCGTCTGGTAGAGAGAGAATGAGATTATATATTATTGTTGTTGGGAATGAGGAGGAATTACATTGCTTTGCTCTGCTGTAACGACCTGAGTGAAACTGTGAAAGAGTCCTCTCTTGAGATCGTATCGGGTCTTGGGTAATTCAAAATGTGATTGTTAATCACTGACGCTGAAATTTCATTGAAATAATCTTCTGGGGAGTTGTTGGAGCACCATCGCTGAACCGACTCAGTCAAAAAATTGGTTAAATAACCATTTCTTACCTTTTCCAGGTCGATTTCGTTGTTTTCATGGTTCCGCCTTCGTTTCTGTTTTTTCTCAAATAGTAAGCAGTCAACCTCTTGTTTGTAATGGCAGTTATTGATCTATATATATTATATTGCAAAGTTGTAAACGGCTTTCATTGACGAGTTTACTTTCTCTTGTAAAGCGTCGAGTTCACCTAAACTGTCCAGCATTCTCTGATGCGATTGCAAATTCAGAAGGCATTTTGCCTTATATTCTTCTCTATCATACGAATTTTTATTTATGATCGGTTTCACTCCAGTCAGCATGACATCTTGGACTGTTTCATGGAAACTGCTGTTGCGATTTTCCAATATATCTATTGTGAACGTAGCAAGATTAGGGAAAGTGTACCTTTCAAGTAAATACCTGAATAATGTAGAAGCACTTTTCTGTCTCTTTTTTCAAGCACTAAAAACACCTCTTTGAGAAAATCATCTTCAAGTGTCAGCTCTCCAAACCATTTAAATGATCTGAAAGGCAGAGTGCGGTCTAGAAACGTCGATGAATAGACAAGCTCATGATAATTTTCCTTTTAAACGATTATATTATGCACGTAAAACTCGTTGCTTACCTTCGCAATGAAAAGTGCTTTGAATTGGTCAAAAAGCGTGAATAAGCACGTCAAATTCTTATTCTGAAACTGAATAAATGAACGGATTTTTTCAATATTGCCTCGAAGGCCTAAACTCTCTGCTGATAAATGCTTCTCTGAGTCCTCGATTTTAGCTATGAGCTCGTCCACAGCCTCAAGACCTTCGAAAGGTTGGTTTTCTTTTTGTAAAGTTTCGAAATGGGTTTCAAGATTGTGGTAGAGCTGCAGAATCGTATAAAAAAATATTGTTAGATCGTCATCATCATATCCTTCGAACTCCAACGAATCAAATTGAGAATATTTCTTTTTGCCTAAAAAAGCTATCATATTTGTTTTCAACGAGCCAACGCACCTGTCAGTATGATCGGACATTTCGAATTTTTGATAAGTTTATTCGTCTTCTCACAGAACCCGTGATCAGGCTCGAGGACTTTATCATAATTTCGAACTAATATTACAGTTCTATCGACATTGGTCGGCTCATCAGAATTCTGCGATGACTGGGTCTTGACAAGGCTTTCGCAGCCTTTTTTCACGTGGTGTGACTGCGTGGCTTCTAATATACTGTCCAGCTCCTTGGAAGACCGCTTGCAGCTATTATTAAACTCAATCACCTGTAAAATTCCTTAGTCACAGTAAAACCAAAGCAGTTACTTGGCAATTCAATTCTTTACAAGCGGTTAACACTAGTGTTGCTTTTCCAACTCCGTCTGACCCCTTTACAGAAAGGCAGTTATATCGCAGGTCATTTACACAGTCTTGGTATCGTTTTGGCAGAGACGGCTCATTTTTCGGCTTATGTAAATTGAAATTCAGCGAAAACGAATTGCTGAGCTCAAAGAACGCGCTTGAGAAGTCCTCATCAAGGTCTTTCTTCTGGTTGTTGAAATACTGGGTGATCCAATAGACAACAAACCTGCAGGCTTGGTCATCCATCAACTAAAAAATAGACATTTTTTATTGTTTGAGAAAGGGATTGTTATTAATGACCTCTTGCATAGCGGAAGGTCGAAATATCGCATGCATTTGCTGACTGGTCGATGATGATAGAAATAACGCAAGGGTACTTACAAAGACCCTCTCAAATGTTCTGATAGAGAATCCAGCGTCTTTTAAATGGTCTCCGATCATGTTAAAAAGACTCGAAAACACTGAAAACTCGTTATTTTCAAATTTTGTCGAAAATTTCCTGAAAAATTCTCTCTTTAAAGCCTTCAGAGATGCTGGTTGTGTAGACTTTGTTTGTGATTGTGTTAAAGATTTTTGTCTTGCTAGGTTGGGGCATGTTGCTGGCTGTGAGTGAACTTTACGGCTAAGAACTCCGTCTTTAAATGTCATTTGGATTTTTAGATCGGCTGCACAATGGAGTTTAGATTTTGTTTTCTTAGTGTTTGGTGTTTTCTCATTGTAGATATTTTCTTTGGAATGTTGACCTTGAATGGAGAAATACGAGTCTAATTTCTTTGTTTCCAAGAGATTTGCATCTTCGCGTTTGCGTTTTCGGACGGTGTGTGGGGTGTTATTGTTTATTAGGTTCGAGGGATCTGAGATCTGCTTGTTATCCGATAGTTTAGCCTGGATCATTGTGTACATTTTATTTATCAAGTGTGGTTTAAACTCTTAAAAGATTTTGAAATATCGCGCCAAGATTTGGAATGAGTGTTCTATTACATCAAATAAATTTAACGAATTTTCTGCTTGGAAAAAATTGCAATTTAGAAGAGCTCAGGCTCAAATAAACATGACACGGCTATTGTGCATAGATACTGCTATAGGGTATATCGCCTGCATTCACTAAATTAAGCAAACTGATTTTCGGTCAATAAGGAATTGATGATCGCTTTTTGGAGGAAATAGCTGTTCATTCAAACTGTCAGATGTAACTCAGCTTCTTTATTGTGAAGATTTGAGAAAGTTTTAGAGTTGATATCATTAATTATAATTTCGTTAGCGCAGGTATCGAAAAATTCATTGAAAAGATGTGCATTGCTCGAGATACAGCGCAAATGCAACTAAAAATTAGAGCAATTAAATCCAACACCGAATAAATTTTGGTTTGCAAATTTTTGTAATGCTTTGATGATTTAGAGAATTTCGGCAAAGCAGTGAGCCAAAAAAATGATGATGAGGGCATTCAGCAGCTGAATACTGCTTAACTGGAGGCGAGTCTTTCCTAAACTTCCCGAGTTCTGTTCAATACCTTCAACTAATCTAACTTTTGGAACAGTAGCAAGAGCTCTCAACTAACCATTGTTAGCAAGCGGGACACCTGAACTTGTCCATGCATTAAGTGTAGGAAGTTAATTCATTCTTTCGAAATTAACGCAAAGAAGGCAAATTTTTTTTTTGGAAATGTTAGAAGATAACAATTTCGACTGAAAAGTAATATGAATTAAACTAAACTATCGGCACAAAAAAAAATTGTGCAAGCAATTGAAGTTGCAGGCTTTCATTATCCATCTCAATTATAAGGACCTCACTGAGAGCATAGAGAATCGAAATACCTATCATATCCGAAAATTTTGGCATTTAGTTTGAATCAAGTGGCAGAAAGAGCAAATCTAATAACCAGGCAAAGTCTAGCTCTTACTGCCGCAAAATAGATTCCAGAATGAGTTTATTCAGCCAGCTTCGTAATAACTACAGAATTCCATGGGGTATTGGAAAAAATCATCAGGTATGCAGCTGACTCAAAAACCAATCGTGTTTTAGGTTCCACAGGCCCACAACTGCCCAAAAAACAGTAAAATTCTTATTATTTTCTCCAATCAGTATAGATTCAGCAGAGAGTGAATAAAAAAACTGTGTATCAAGTCACTGAAGTACCATCGATTTATTTCAGCTACTTTCAACCGTTTTTGTTTACAGATCCTCGGAGTTAATCCAATATCTAACCTATTTGAGCATGGAAATTCGTTCTTTCTGTTTTTCAATTTTAGAAAATTAAAAGCAATTAATTTTCTACAACGCAATACCAAAAATTTTTTTTTCTGAGAATAAAATTTAATGCAAATTATTCGATTTTCCGCCGTGTTGAAAATAGCTTTTCGGATTTCCTTATGAACTCACAATGAAAACAAAAAATGTCAACTTCCATTGAGATATATAAATCACCACAGAACAGGTTAACTCTCTGCGGACTATAAATTTATTACCTAGCGAATTTTCTATCTAATGCGAGTATTGAGGAAACCCTTCAATCTTAAATTTATCAATGCCTTCAATCCACACCGGAACAACCTGAGATTTTTTCTCCTGGTCCACTTTGCTCTCTGAATTGTACACCTCATTTCTTAAAAAGTCCGTAAGGTTAGCAAATAGTTTATGCCAATCATCATCTTTGAATTTATCGAAATTGAAGTTCTTCCCGCTGATTGCCAGTCTGAAATGAATGCGAACCGAATCAAAAAAGTCTCTGTAGATATAAGTTTTGTTCAATTTCTTGTTAAAACTGGAGAACCAAAACTTCGTTTGCTGTCTAACGTCTTCATTAGTTCTCTTGAGGTCTCTCCATTTCTTGAAGAACTTCACGAATTTATCAGCGTTGTGACGTTCTACCTGTTTTTCTTTAGATATTTTCTTAGAAGGACGCAGTAAACCCCCTGATAGCTTTGGATCTGGAGTTTTCGCTGTCTCTTCCTTAGAGTCATTTTCTTCAGAGAGGATATCCTCTTCCTCTTTGACGTTGATGACATCTGCTGAAGTCTCTTCTGACTTGCATTGAACAGGAACAAGTTTGACGTCCATTTTTCGAGGCGGACTGTGATTCAGATAATCTATATTTTTTTTAATTAATCACTTAGAATGAATACCGATGATTGGATAGATAGCGGCCCTTTTAAAATTCTGTATTCGAGCCTTGATTTAAATTCTCAATAGGAAGCTAGTTCCATTTCAAATTCTTTTGGCATGAACTTGAACGGTCAGGAAGATTAAGATTTGGAAGCTTTTTAATTCATCCATGCTCTTTATCGGTGAAACTTTGGAACCTTGAGCAAATTGGAATAGACTTGTAGATCGTTTCCAAAAAAAAAATCCTTTGGAAAATTGCTGCATGTCCCAGACTAGGATATAATTTGATTTTGATGCAAATGGAGAGCGTATTCCTGGCAAAAGAGTTTTTGTTAGGTCATTGGAAGCATGTGGCTGAGGAAACTATAATAGGTCTGCAAAACGAGCAGATTGTTGTCTGAAATGTGCGAGAAGCTGCAAATTTTATCTCTTTTTTTGTCATTTCTGATGAAGACAGCTTGATCGCGAGTGTTTTAGTGAGTTATTTGTTATTTACGTGATGAGATTTTTTGGGGCCTGCTTTTGAAAGAACCCACGATTATCATTGCAATTGTTGAGGAAATTATGCATGGATATCCTGAGACTGAGATATTTTGCTCAAGGCAAGGTGTTTTTTGTTGCGAATTTTGAACAAATTATCAAACTCGGCTGCACATTTGGATTTAATTATGGCAGCTTCCAAAAAGAGAGGCTGTTAAAATAATTTGATCTTCTGAAATATCGACCGATTTCCGAAAAGAAACAATTGCAGTTCATTGAATGATGGATTGCTCGAACTTTGTTGGCAGAGTCTTCAAGAAGGAAATGGTAGAATTTCTTAGCAATCTCAAAAGGAGGCTCCCATCTTACCGTCATCATCTGTTCAAATTAATTAAGCGTTTATCACTGCTATCTCGAGAGAATTCTTTATTTGTGTCGTCTCTTACATACATTCATAACAAAACTTTGTTAAAATGGGCTGGATTGATGTTAGGAAAATCCATTAAATTTTTGCTTGATTGAGAATTCTTGGAAGGACTCTTGCTCTTGCTTGGCAAACCTTGAAGAGGTTGCTTCGCAAAGACAATTCTTAGTTTGTCAATCCAATGGAGTAAATTTCTAAGATTGATCGGACGCTTAACTATAATATTCTTATTAATAATTCCAACTATCCAGAAATTATACCGAAAACCGTGAAGTTCTTGTTTAGTACTTCCAATAACTAATTCAACCTAACAATACCCATTATGAATCTGAAATGCTGCAAACTCAAGATCTTTGTTTTATGTATCTCTCAACGATATATCATTAACATTGGAATCTAAATTCAAGAGTATTTCGAGACTGATAAGCTCTCACTCTTACTTATGTAGTTCTCCTCTTCTTGATCACTGTCAACCACTGATGGAAGCAATGGATTCTCGCATTTGTTCAGAAGCACTTTTTCGATTTCCTTCCTGAAAGCGTTCATCTCTTGAACAGAACTATCAAAGGCAATTTTCTGTTTCCCAGAACCCAGGTGTTGAATGAATTTGCACAGGAAAACACCACAGTTGTACATATCCCTTTGTCGAGGGACTTGCATATATTTGTATGTCGCCTTCAATATCATGGCCATGATCTGTGGCCTTTTACCCTTAAATCGTTCCTCCATTTCAACGAGTGCAAAGTCTTGTAAATGGCGGAAAATGGGATCTTTTCTCGGGTCATCAAAGACTCGTTCCTCTGCCATGGAATCATAAACCCTGAATTCCAAGTCTGTAGCCTTCCCTTTGTCCGAGTGATAGCAAAATATCTCAGCTAACACCCAATGGCTCCCTGATTTGTTCACTGCAATTAAGATCCTATCATACAGATCAAACGCTGAATTTTCGTTCGAAGAGTGAGCTGCCAATGCATTTTGTACTTTCTCGTAACTGATTTCCTTTGCGTATAGATCGTCTAACGTCAACTGCGAAAAGAAATCTGAGTCCAAAAACAGTATTCTAGGTAAATCCCTGACATTCGCGCAGAATAATTCCAGGTATCTTTCTTCAATTGCTCTCATATAAGCGTTTACGATATTTGCACCAAGAGGATTCGAGCCCTTCAAAGTTACCATGTCTTCATCCGTAAGCCGTATTCCAAACCGCGTGATGATCTCTCTGTTTGGTCTGTTGGTGCGCTGAGAAGTGTTAGATCCCAATATCTTGCTGTCGCTGGAATCAACGAACGTGATACGTGATGGCTTTGTGTTTGACAGCTGGTCTTGGCGATAGTAAACAATTTCATTATCTTTCTCGTTCTTAACTTGAGGTATTCCTTCACGATCGAATATCCATTCCCGATATTTCTTAAACTCTCCATGCTTTCGATTAGTTTCCCAATTACCTTCAAGTGCGTACTCTTTCCTTATAAACAGCGTTCCCTGGCCATGTCTGAAATTGTTAGAGAAATGTCCAACATACCAATCGGAATTTTCCAAAAAGAGACGACCGAATCCATCTTTTACGTTTTGCTTGAACTCTCCATGGTAAATAGGGACTCCGTTCTTGTTTACCAGCTTTCCCAAGCCTTCCATTTTATTTGCTTTAAACCCTCCTTCATAATATCCGCCAGGACATTCGCTCTGCCCACCAATTTTGAAAAATAGTTTTCCTTCTCCTTCACATTGATCGTTAACAAATTGACCTTCATAAATGTCGCCGTTCGGATAATTGTATCGTCCCTTGCCGTGTTTCTGTCCAAGTTCGTTTACAAAGCCTTCATAAATCAAACCTGTCTTATTTCTATTTCGAAAGAACTTAGCTTTTCTGGTTTTCTCGTCAATTTCTTTGAAATATGGTTCTGATTTTGGTTTTGATTTGGAGTATGCACTCAGATAGGTTGGATCAGGCACATCATAAGTGTAGGCGTTACTATTTTTCTCATCTGATTGCTTTTCATTTCTCTGATAATTCTCATATTTTTCCCGCAACGAATCAGCTCTTGTCTTTTGCTGATTTTCTTGGCACTTAGATATCATGGAGTTCGGCCCATTGTGATTTTGTTGTGACGAAACTTCCTGCATTTGTGCCGGTCCATCATCCAGAATTTTAATTACCGCTCGTTGGAACTTAAAATTTTGGAATAGCGAAGATGAGGTCTCTTGCTTCGAAAGTTGAGGATCTTTCTCACCACGGAGTTGTTGTGAAAGAGCTTTCAGCAAGGCATTATTAACGAGTCTAAAATAAATCCTTTTTTCCTTAGTATTGCCTTTAATCATCTCTTGAAGCTCTTCTTCAGGCAGCGGCTGAGTTCCATACACTTCAAAAGAAGGATCTGAAGCTAGCTTCTGGAGTTTGAGAAGAGGAGGCCTCAGAGCAGTTACAATTGAGCTGAAGTTAATCTCTTCTGCATCCGCAGGGAACTCTTCCAAGTAAATCAACACTCTGTCGGTGATAAGATCCACCGAGTTGATAGAAAGTAGTTTATGGTTCTCGCCCAGCTCGGTTCTGATAAGTTTTTCTATTGATTTAACATGATTCGCAATCCAGTCACCTACATTCCGACTAAACTCATCTGTGCTCTGGTATTTTTCATTCTTAAGCTCTATTGGCTTGCCTTTGGGACTAGAGTGTTCTCGCACATAAGAAAGATTGGTAGTAAAAAGCTCGTAGATATGAGTGTCCATTTATTTACTTGAATAAATCCTAATTATATATAAAGCATCAACCTCTTGAGGTTAGAAATTCTAGGATAAGCATTGAGGCCATTGAGTCAATTGCTAGAGTTTAGTTGAAGAATGTAAGTGACAAGTCACCCAGCAAACGAAAGGAGCCAGAACTGTGAGCAAACCTACTATGGGAAGTAGAAGCCTAGAGAAAAGTTTGCAATAATACAGCAACAAATGAGACTTAGGAATTACTTGATATTAATGCTTCAGAAAATGCTAAGATACAGCTATCTCAGCTGGTATTGGCTTGGGTATGAGAATTCTCAGATCGATTTATTCAGAATCTCGTAGATCTTTGAAACTGTTCCATTTGTTCCTGACCTTTGTTTATTGACGACGATAAAGCGAGATTTACTGAAATTAAGCTGCTATGCCAATGTGTGGCTTTCTATTTTTCCTGTAAATTCAGCTTATAACAGGTTATTGATCCATAAAATTTTATTGATATTTCGATACTTAAACTGCAAACTCAATGAGCACTGAGCCTCAGAATAAAACTCAGCTCGCTGAAGATATTCCTTCCACAACGAATGTATCTGATTAATCATTTCCGTTTGCTTACTTCTGAGCAGGAGACTCAAGAAATCAGTGGAAGCATACTGCTAATGTTTGGTTTGATGGTTGCAAACGCGATTATCCTTAGAATGCGAAAGCTCCTTCGACAAAAGTACCCAAGAGTTGCAAAATATATTCAAGAATCCACACTAACAACATTATTGGGTGCATAAATTATCCAATTTTAGGCTCATTTGAATGTGATTAGGGTTATTTACTGGAATGATCCTCAAGACTGCTCATGCAACAAATATGTTGGGTCAAATCAAAGAAGGATATGAAACTTTGTTTATGATCGTCCTGCTCCCACCTATTATCTTCGAGAGGTAGCAATTCCCACTGTTTTTGGTCTCTTATTGACTTTCTCCATTTTTAGTGCCCTGAATATGGACAAAGTAAGAACAGAAACCAGACACTTCGCCTTAATCAACTTTGCAGAAACTTTTCTTTAATCAAATCGGAAGTATAATGACCTTCGCGGTGTTTGGCACATTGATCGCGACATTCGTCACCGGAGGATTTTTCGCGATGGCCAACTCACTTGAATTGACTAGTGTATTGCACCCTTCTCTAAAGTGAGAGGTTCTTACCAATGATATTTCTTAGAATTTTGGCTGGAATGAAAGTCTCGCATTTGGTGCGCTTATCTCAGCGACAGATCCGGTTTCTGTGCTTGCGATTTTTAAAGAAATGCATGCTGATAAGCTTCTCTGCATGCTTATTTTTGGCGAGAGTATTCTAAACGACGCCTTTACCGTGACGTTTTTCAGGTGAGCGGTTCTTCAGTCGATGTTGCTAAAGCAATCATTATAACTTAAGGATTACTTCTGACGCTTATATCGAAAAGAAGGATTTCAGTTTTGTCATGTTCAGTTTGGATTTCTGCGTCATATTTTTTGGCTCAATGGCTATCGGGTATCTTATTGGACTCATTTGCGCTAAAGTACTTCCCGTCTAATTCGTTGTTGCTTAATTTGTTAACTTCCTTATGATGAAGATATTGAAAATGTACTTCAAAGGAGACAAAGAGAAAAGTGAGAACCAAGAGAACACGGAAACGATAATGATGATGGTGGTTCCTTGGATATCATATCTGATAGGAGAAGTAAAAGCTGATTTAATAATTTGATTTTTCTAATATACCAGGGCTTTGACCTCTCCGGTATCGTAACGATAATGTTCTGTGGAATATCTATGTCAAAATATTGTTTACCTAACCTGTCGAACTCTGGGAAAAAAGTAAGTTTTGTTTCTGTGGGAAAAAGTACTGATTTTCCGAATACAGCTCACGAAACGGATATATGATGCCTTGGCGACCAGCTCAGAGCATATTGTTTTCATTTTCATTGGAATCAGCTTCTTTAGCTTTGACTTCTCTTTCTCGTAATATGCTCATTACTATCAAAAGCTAACGAAAATTACTTGGATAGGCAAATGGGAATCAGTCTTTTCCTCCTGGCATTTTTGGTGATAAACGTCGCGAGATTCTTTCAAATCAAAGTCTTGAGCTTCATTCTCAACTTCTTCCGGGATTCCCGAAAAATTGATTCGAACTATCAAAATGTTTTGATATATTCTGGATTTAGAGGAGCTATGGGTAATATAACATTCGGTATTCAGTTGAACTTATGCGATTTGTTAGCATTTGCACTGGCAATTATGGCCAAAAATGTTTTTAAACAAGGAGACGTTGGGCAAATCATGCTGTTAATCACTCTCCTTTATGCCACTGTTACAGTATGATATTTCGATAAATTAAGCTCATCTAATTCATTTATGAAGATTTTCGTTCAAGGCACGTTCCTTGTACCAGTAATGGAGCACTTTGAGGTGTTTGCTAAAGACAAGTAGATAAACTTTATTAACTGAAATATATAATGCTTAAAACACACAGTGATGACGAGGTTTATGCTGAGCCTAAGGGTTTGAAGAAGCTAATGGTTCGAATCGATGACTTTCTTTCAGATAAAGTCATTAGGTAATCAACTAACTCATCGAATTATGCTTAAAATGGTCCATGCTAGAGATGACGCGAAGTTCAAACTCGATGAGAACAACGATATCAGGGACGACATATCTGACATTGGTAAGAGCTTGGATTTAGCATCCACATTATTCATAATTTTACTTAGGTTCAGTTACACATGCCACTATCCAGAGCATAGAATTAGAAAATCAAGGAGAGTCACCACAATTAAAAAGGGGTTCTATTGATAGATTTGCGCTGTAGTTATAAATAGAATTAAACGTTGTTTATCTAATTTCGTTAAGAAACGTGAAGCAACTTCTTTAAGTGTTATAAAGAATATCTAAAAGCGTTGTTAAAACAGTGAGACAGCCAAAGAATATTAATTTGCTAATGATAATACATCCAATGAGAGACAGGAAATTATAATCGTCAAAAGCGCATTCAATTCATTGGAAAATATCTTAACTCGCAATTTTCTGGAACCATAGAAATTATAGAATTAACTAAACTTTAACTTGCTTAAAATGAGATTATCGAAGCTTGCTGTGTTCAATGATCTACAAAATTAGTTTATTGTGAAAGGCAAGTTCTCATATAGCATCACCTTACCCTACTCATCGAGTTCTTCATCTTTGATGATAAAATTCGGCAGACCTAAGAACAGAACATAAGCCATATTATTCCCATGATATTTTACCAAATGTTTTCCAAATCTGATGTCTCTTGCTTCTCGGAGCCATATCCATAGAAATTCGAACTCTCTTCGCAGTTTCAATCAGCGCTTTAATTCTTAAACTGGCTGCATAATCGAGCACCCCTCGCTTCCCGTCAGTTACCACGTTAGGGTCTGCTCGATAATACAACAGTAATTTTGTTCCAATATAATTATCAACACTCGCAGCCATAAAAAGCGCTGACCTTCCAGCCTTTTGGAAAATAAAACTAAACATCTTTATTGATCAATTCAATTACTATATCAAGCCAATTAACATCAGCACCTGCCTCCAGCAAAAATTTCAAAATTTTATTGTGTTTTCTTTTCGCCGCCCAATGCAATCCCGTCTTTCTCGTCTCATCAAAGTTGTAAAGAAGATACTTGTTTTTACGAACGAGATGGATAACGTTTTTTAACAGCCCTTCTTTGCAACATTTGAAAAATTCGTGGGATTTTGGATCTTCATAAGGCTTTTTGCTAAACACCTTATTCGTGCAAATCTAAAATTAAATCATTTCTCTTGTAAAAGATAGATAGTATGAGAAAATTGCTCACCTCATCATATGAAAGTTTCGTCATCTCCAATACAAGTGAAATTTTTCTGAGCACCTTGCAGAATTTCCTCGCTATTTCTTTGTTCATCGGCCTCCTCTGCTTCTCAGCAGTCGAATCCACAACACTTCGGTTTGTTTTGCTGCCATCGAGCTCACTGGTCGTTTTAGTGCCGAGAGGACTGGCGTCGCCGTTCTTCTCAGCCTTTTGGTTTTTAGAATCTGCTTTTTTCATCGCGGTGACTCCGAAGCTGCTTTTATTGAGATCTTTGGAAACTTCAGACTTTACCTCGGGATCAACCGAAGGCTTTTTTTGCAGAGACGGCTTCTTCTGAAGAGTAGCTGCGTTCAAATCGTCTGTGCTCTCAGGAATTGGGTACATTCGATTCACTCTTTCTAGCAATTCATCAATTGCCTCTTTCATACTCACTCTTGAATTTCCGAGGTCTCTTGGGGACTTCAACGGCTCAAGTCTTTTCTTTCTCGAAGTTCTGTGGTCTATTGCTCTGTTCTTAAACTTTCGGATTTCCTCCAGCTCTGGATCAAGATCCACGCTTAGCGTAGGAGCGAATTTTTCGATCTTTGAACCGATTATCCTGCTCATCTGTAACGCATCTGCTTTTTTCTTCTCAAATTCTTGGTGGAACTTCGTGAATTCATTGTAAGCGGCTTCTTCTTGAGGCGGTCTCAAGTAATCCTTAAGCATATCTTCATGGGAATTTAGAGCTTCAATATATGAGTTTATTTGTGAGTTTTCTATCTTCGGAAGCATTGAGTTGGTCTTTTTGAACCTAAATTCATTTCGGTAGCTCGGCTCTTTGTTGATTTCGAGAGCGCTGAGTGAAACATCGCTGTGGAAAGTGGGATATTTAAAGTCGTAGATAAAACTCTTTTCTCGTCTGGTGCTGAGCGTTTTGATGATGTCCCGCTCATTGTTGATGTCTCTATTGACGCTGACTTTGCCGACTATCGCGTGAGGTTTTGCATTTAATCTAGTTGGAGAGATATAGGTGTGGTTTTGGGAGAGAGACAGCGTGGAGTCGCTGGTAGTAGGCAATAAGATGCGTGAATCGAGAGAAGTCTTGGCAGCATGACGAAATTTGCCAGGTGTTACGCTTTGGACCGGAGCCAATTTTTTCATTTTTAATATAACCACCCAAAGCTTACTATTAATTATTGAGAAGTACGCAATTATTTAAGATGATAGAATTAGAGCTAAATCGAAATTAACCCAGGCACCGTTTTTACAGAGCCTCAAAAAAGCGGTTGTGATGACTTGCTTAGAACTTTAGAGTAGAAAAAGCCAGTCGAAAAATACTTTGTTGATAATGGTAATAATTTACAATTCAAATGAGACTAATTGCCGACAATACTTAAAACTAGATTAGTCACCAGACACCTTAAGCTTTTCTTTCTCTAAGCTTAACCAACTCATTGCTTATCATAGGCTTTCTATTGGACAATGATTATTTGATACTGATTTTGAAACAATTGAACCAAGAAAGGTATAGAATTATGAATATCTCGGTATCCGATAGAAACATTAAATAGAATAAGTCGACAGAATTCACAGAATTAGTAAGCATATAGTCTCTTATCTATATATTTCAAGCGGTTTCAGTTTTTTGAAATGGGAGCAAGCCTTAATTACACATTTCTTTTCGGTGAGGTTGCATCAGCAATGTGTGGATACACGAGCTGAATTTCTTGCTTGAGCCTCTCGAAGCTCACCGGCTTTTGCATGACACCTGTGATACCCATCTCCCCGACGCTCACGCTGATGTCTCCAGATATGCATAGAATAGGAATGCTGGGCATTCTTTTCTCACGAAGGAAAGCTGAAATCTCCACTGCAGCCTCAGTTCCAAGTTTTTTCGGCATGAAATTATCAGTTAACACAAAGCAGATATCGCGATAATTCTTTTTAAATATCTGCAAAGCTTCTTCGCCGTCATAAGCATACAGATAGCTGATCCCAAGCTTTTGGAGGTAATTTTTCAGCAATTCCACGTTGAAGCTATCATCATCAACAATAAGCGTCTTCTTTCTATTAACAGCTGGGTGCATGGTTCTACTAGGTCTTTCTATCGTGAGGTTACTGATATTGGTCATCTTTGAACCACAATAAGAGCTTAAACTTTCACCAGAAGCAGGCACTTTACTTCGGATTGTAAATTCGAATACAGAGCCTACCCCCACTACCGAACGCATCTTAATATCTCCAGCGAGCCGATGTGCAAGTTCCTTGCAAATCCACAGTCCCAGGCCAGTCCCTACTTTCCTTTGGCTAGCAGGCTGGGGCACCTGAGCGAACTTTTGAAACAAGAACGCTTGGTCTTCGCTTGCTATACCACAGCCAGTATCAAAAACCTGAATCTTGAGAACCCCCTTCGAGCCTCTAGGCAGCTTCTTTGCTAAGGTTTCGTTTTGGTCCCACTTCCATTTGGCTAAATTAAGCTGGTAAAAGCTCGAAGAATCGAGGAATTTTTTGTGATATTGCGTCACTAAATGCTGGTCTTCTTTGTTCGCAGGTGCGTCATTTATCGACTCGGAAAATTCATCAACGCTTGAATCGGACGAACACGGTGCAAGCATGACAGAGTTTTCTTTGACTTCAACATGTGGTTTTGGCAATAAATGATAGGAAGAAAAAGTTGTCTGCCAACTCACTCGGATATTGACGCGTCCTTTCTCGGTGAATTTCACCGCGTTTGATGTTAAATTGAGCAGGACCTGTAGCATCCTCTGCTCGTCCAGCTCTAAGTACCTCGGGACGGTCTTCTCGATCTCGAGATGGCCTTGCAATCGTTTATTCTGGATGATACCGCCACAAATCATCCAGAAATTCTCGAAAAATTGCATTACATCTCTTTTCTCAGTCGACACATCCAGTGTACCATTTTCAATTTTCCCAGAGTCAAGAATGTTATGAATGAAGTTTGCAAGGACTTCTCCACAGATCTTGGCTGAAACCAAATAACTTTGAACGCGGGTGTTCTTCGTAACCTCATAGGCTAGGCTAAGGTTACCCATCAGACCATTAAGAGCGTTTTTCATTTCATGTGAGAAGGTGTAGATAAAGAGATCTTTCATTTGAACGGTGTTGTGGAGCTTGGAATTCTGATCACTGAGTTGTGTGTTGGCTTTATGAAGATTATCTTTGAGATCGGTAATCCTTCTTAAGAGGTTAGATGAATATGACATGTTTAATTTGGCTGTCAAAAAACTGATTATTGTCACTATAATCGCATGATGTAAGGCTATTTTCATGTTTTTTGCAAGCTCGTCAGGACTCATTTGTGTGATGACATTTATTATGCTGTTCATACCCGTAAAATACAGACCAGCGACTTGTATAGCCAAGTGTGCGATAACCAACCATTTGGATTGAGTTTGGATCAGGACTTGGCTGTTAGTGAATAAGATTGAAGCAGGCGTCATGAAAACCTGCGAAGTGTTGTGATACGTAAAAGGAATTAAGGTCATCGACACGAAAGCGAGCCCGCGCATTGCTTTGTAGGCTTTATATTGGAATCCAACAACTGTGGATGGAACAAGCAAGAACGGCATTGGGACAAGAGCTCCGTAGAGTATAGATATGTAACTCGCTAGTAACACTCCACATATGGTGATGGTCAGCATGAGGCGAAATTGGTTTTTGGTTTTGAGGCGTTGCTCCCAGTCGGCAGTTTTCTCGAGACCTAAAATATACTTTTCAAATGCTCTGTACTTTGCATCGAGCCACTTGAAAGCAAGCATTGAGAAAATTCAGGTTGACTTCTGATATTGAAAATAAAATTATAGAAAGCAAACACTCTTTTTATTATTTTTTATTTTCAGAAGCAAATTCGGAAGCATTTAAAATAAAGAACATGTATCATCGAAAATGGATACGAGTAGCTGAATTTTAGAAACAAACCGTAACGCTTTAGGCAGTAGAAGTAAAATAATGTTAATATCAAGGAAGTATTGCATATGGCTCTCTTTATTCAGTTCAATAGCTTGAGGATTCCTAATTTAATCGCTGGGCATTTAGAGAAACAAAAAAATTAAATGCTTTTAATAAGGATTAAGAGAAAAAACCCGAGCTATCTCAATCAATTATTTTTACTTACCGAGTGAATTAAAACTCAATAACTTCGACCAGGCCATTGCTGAATTTCTTGACCTCCTCGAAGGTGACTAGCCGTCATAGCTTTTTGATTTGACTGATCTATCTCTCTCTTTTAAGTGTGAGAGTCCTAAAGGGTAAAGGCCTCTCCATGTTACGAAATCCCTTGAGAATTAAAATCAATTAAAATATCAGTGTACAAGTGACAAAAGGACTGAATCAAAATAAATTAGAACATTTGGAAAGCAAATTTTTAGTAAATGTAGACTCGAAAAAACCTTGAGGGAAAAAAATATTCTCCGAGCCTTTCAAATGTCTTTTCGTCAAGAGAAAAGCAGATCATAAGATAGAGATCACTAGACTAGACGAGGGTTCGTAGTGGTAAAAGCATCACAGCAAATCTATCAGTGTTAGGCTGATGTGATGAAACATTTTAATGAGAATTCTCTATTTATTTTTTATTTTTTCCAGATGTCGCTGTGATTCCTATCGTTGTAAGTGCTTTCATCACAACCTGCACATTGAAAGCTTCCAAATTAATTTTCATTAGCACATTAGATTCTTTTTTCTTATTCATTTTTTATTCAGCAGAAGGGAAAGTTGATATTTTCTGATGTATAAATCCTGAGAATGCTTAGACCCCATAAAAATATGGTTTCCTATAATGTCGAAAATATTTGAAGCATTATAATCTGGGTGTTTTTGTTACTAATTAGAATTCAAGCGAGATAATGTAATGAGATCCTCTCCTGTAGATGCATCATGTTTACTTATTTCGGAAGAAGTTTGACTAACAAAATTCAATTATTGAGTGTTGATGGCTTCCGTTTCACTCGTCTTCGTTATAGAGCATGTTTGTGTGGCATGAGTTGTTGAGTAATTGGTATCGAATGGAATCCAGGATTCGATAAAAAATTAAACATCATGCTATACTCCTAAGGAATTGCTAGAAAACAGTCTACACAGAACGATATTTTTGAAAAAAAACTAAAAGCAGCAGAATTCTTCCCATCTATCTGGGGTTGTATGCAGTTATTAAGTGGTTTCTTCCAAGTCATGAAGCTTCTGATCTTTTGCAAATATTTTCTTGAAAATAGGATACTGATTTCTGAGAACCTCTTCGTACATTTTTGAAACTTCGATATCGCAGGCGAGCATAATTTTGTCGGACTCTAGTTGCTTATAGATATATTTATCACCATAGTCATATTCTCTTGTTGAGCCTACGCAGCTTATTTGAAAATAGCTAATGAATTGTGTCATACCATTGACAAATGTAGGTTCTAACTCGATTGATTTGTATCTTTTTTCTTTCATAAGGAGGCCTTCGATAAATGCAGAGTCAACAGGCTTCGAAAGTGACATTCGGGGCCGCGCTTTCTTTTGGATTTGATTGAAACTAGATATATTTGAAATTTTCAAATCAAAGATTCGAGAACCCATGATCATACCATTGAAAGTAATTACACTTGCGTTTGATCTACTACTATCTTCTACTTCTGCTGTATTAAACTTAACTCTTAAAATTATTTGGAATTTGGATACTCTCGTATATCAATATGTATACTATATGCAAATATTTGTGATGCAAAGCATGTGAATTAAATTTGCTTTAGCTAAGTAGAATTTGTTTGTTTCATACTTACAAGATTCTAAAACTAATGAAAAGTAATTCTTGGATGTGTGTGTTATCTACATGACTTAGTATCTCATTGTTTATTGTTATGATAGATTCTCAAAGAGAAATTATTAGATTGTTTATATTTGGCATTAACATGCTCTGTTTTCTAAAACATTGAAAGGATCTTATCATCCCTTTCTTAACATTAATAACATATATATCGAGTATTCTGCGCTCATCAATCTTCATAATACCTGTTACTTTTGACAGCTTCAAGTTCAATTACAAATAAATCCGAGTTATCCAATTTTCGACATTCGTAATGTCAGTGCAGTATTTACCAATACAATTATAATTTCCACGAGCAAAGGAAAATTTACCTAAGACAAATACCAATTGTCTAAAAGGATTTTTTTCTTCTTTTTTACCTTCACCGTCAAATAAATCCACTAGCATGTTTTCTACACTTTACTCAAACACATTACGAACCAAATATAAATTAATTTTGGTTTGAATTCAAAATTTCACGCAGCAGCAAATAATTGTTTGTAACTCTGTTTTACCATACATCACAAGCTGAAAAAAGACTCAGCATTGCAAACAGATGGATCTGTTCGCCAAGAAGTCAAGCAGTCTGTTTGAAAACCAGATTGCATTTTAAACTTTCAATTTTAAAATGAATTATTAATTTTCTTAGTTTAATTTTCTTCAGTTGAAGAAATTATTCACTTTTGCTATAATCCAAATCAACGTCAAGAGTTCAATATTAATAATCTGAATTGTGACAATTTGGGACAAAATGAGATGAATATCTTTCAGATCAACACTTTTAGTTGCTTGTAAGTTTCAAAATATTATATCGAAATTCATACAATTTTTGAAGTAATTCATCACAAAGTAAGATTAAAATCGGCAATGAGAAACCCATAAATTGTTACACTTTGTCCTCCGAGGTGGCTCTGGAGAAACACATTGGGAAAGTAGGAAATAGTAATTCAAACACATCAGTCAATTTTTTTTTGAAACTGCATTCAAAAATAATTGAATGCTATATGTTCATTTGGCATCGTCATCAGGCATTATATACCTGCCCAATTTTCTCAAGAGTTTATGGATCACTCCCTTGCTTTCGATTCTCGAGTAGACGAGTGTTGAGTTTGATATTTATAACCCCAACATTCGCCCTCTGCATCCTCGCCAACAAAATAACTCTATTATGGTCATTATGCAGCAATTGGATTCTATCTACCATTTTACTCGTTCCATAATACACTTTGAAAAATTTTCTCACGTCTGCAAGGTTTTGAATTAGAATAGTCTTTTTCTCCCGATCATACAGCCCGAAATTTTCGCCTCCCTCATCATAAATAAAGCTCACATTGTATTGAGACTCCAATGTGATTTTCTTCAAAAACACGTTCTCTCGCTCATTGTGTTTCCATAGCGTAAATATTTCAAGTCTCGGTCTCAGATTATCAATTGTTATTTCTTTAGAACACCCGGTGTGAAATACAATCTCGTCGGGACTTGAGATGGTTTTGTTAACAAACAATGGCTTGATGGTGTTCTCATTCGTCCCAGTATCATCATACACATAGTGATGCCCAATGAATAAATCGTATTTTTCAGAGTACAGAAGCAAACTTCCGATCTCAAATTTGTCTTCGATCATAAACTTCATCGTTTTACTGATGTAATCAACAAACAGAACTGATTTATGAGTTTTTAACGCCAGGAGCTTTCGGCGCTCTAGTACTAGCAAATTATGTGCCCATTGGAAAGGAGCAATTGAAACTTCGTATTTTTGGCTGGTATCGCTTAGGTCCCAGAGGACGACCTTACTTGCGTACCCTGCAATGACAAGCAGATTTTCTTGCTTCACAAGTGAGAGCGTAGTGATCTGAAACGAGGACGATAAAGTGCATAACTGCTTAAAAGCGCCTTTGAGCGTAAACACTGTGATTGTTGAGTTATCCCGTAATGCAATGAATCTATCGACAGCGATATTATAGCAGGATTGGAAATCATCGTTGAATTCGGTATCAACTTTCGTTAGAATTTTCATGGAAAACGCATTTGCCACCATTAATGAACAGCAAGCTTTAGTTGTGAGGGAATTAACCGCTGCGAGGACGATTAGTTTAAACTCTTTTATGTATTGGTAGTTGTATATCTTTAGATTGCGAGTGCATGAGGTGAGCATTTTGAATTTTCTTTTTCTTATTTCTGATTGAGAAATTGTGAGCTCAATGTTTTTCTCGAGAGATCGGTATCAATCACGATAATTATTTGAGATCAAAATTTTTAATTTGAAGCCATCGCTTCTCAATGTAAGAGGCTCAAAGTATCTGACTTAATGGACTTGATTAAAATGCAACGTACTATCCCTCATAAAGACCCAAATAAGGATACAATTAATGAAAACTTGTAGTACAAAAGAAAATTTTTTCTCCAATAAACTACTATATGTAATATCCCTGTTTTAGTGAAGTTTGATTGATAGTACTTATAATAGTCACGAATATTTGGCGCATTCAGAAATTTTGAAATAAAATCACTATGAATTGCAGAGAGTCAAATCTGCAAGAGCTCAAGAATGAGCTCGATTACAGCCATAGTTATGTCGAAAATTTCATCAAGGCGTTCAAGGCGAGAGTCACAGATTACGGGGATAAGCAGAAAATGAAATTATACTTCACTTCTTTGAGAGAATCAACAGCGTGTCTGATGAAAAGAGAAACGATACAGTTGCTGACGGAATTTTTACAAGGTATGGAAGAAAAATTAACAGGCGATTCGGGTGAATATGATGAGATACTGCAGCTGATGGAGGGAGTGTACATAAACATGATAGAATTTAACAAAAAGCCTGAGAGCACAGCTCCAAAACAAATTACAAGGAATGAAAACCAGAATGAGATCCAGCCTTCGGAATTGCCAATCAAAAAGGTTAAAGTAGGCAAAGCTGCGTTTAGTAGTTAGACGCTATGTGTATGTATATATTTCTGTTTTCGTTTCTCTGTAAATATTGGGAGTAGATGTAGAGTTTTTTTGGATTTATGTTGCAGCACCTTTAATTCTCACTGAGGCTCCATGTGCGAAGCCATAAATTAACTTGCTTTTTGATAATTGAAGTATGAAAAATATTTTATTATAGATGATTCTCACTTGCGTACATGTTAAAATGCACGAAAGGCATATAAAATGTCCTTGTACTTGATAACTAACCTATTCTCATTAAAGCAAAGATTTCAAATAATTTGTGAAATACATATGTTCAAGAAAGGCATTAAAAAACACACTTACGTGATTTGTTTGGGAATTTTTATTATTTTTGAATATAATGGCCTTACATTGCTAACTCACCATTAGTCATTTATAAAATACAAAACTATTTATCTCCATTAGCAGCTAGCTGCATCAATTGTGGGTATACACTCATTAATTCCTCTTTAAGACGGTCAAAATTGATCGGCTTTTGAATGACGCTTGTGATACCCTTTTCTCCTACATTCACCTTCAAATCACCGGATATACACATAATCGGAAGCTTCGGTAACTTCATCTCTTCCAAAAAGAGTACGATTTCAAGAGCTGCCTCAGTTCCGGTCTTCTTCGGCATGAAGTTGTCAGTGATCACAAAACAGATTTCCTGATAGTGCTTTTTGAACAGTGATACAGCTTCTTCTCCGTCATGCGCGCAAATGTATTTGATACCGAATTTATTCAGATAATTTTTCATGATATCAATATTGAAACTATCATCATCGGCAATCAGAACCTTCATTGCATTCATTGGCTTTAGTTCACAGGAAAACTTGCGTGAGCTGCAACTGTCGAGAGATAAAACACGCCGAACTCGAGATTTTTCACGCACGGGTGCTACTCGAGTCTGAAGTATGAGCTCAAAGACCGAACCTAATCCAGCCACTGAACGTATTTTAATATCTCCATTAAGTCGATTCGCAAGTTCTTTGCAAATCCAGAGACCCAGACCAGTTCCCACTTTCCTTTGGTCTTGGACTGAGCTGACTTGAGAGAATTTTCGGAAGAGCTTACCCTGTTCTTCATGCGTCATGCCGCATCCAGAGTCCATCACTTGGATTTTGAGGATCCCTTTAGAACCCTCAGTTAGCTTGGATGGCAAAACTTCATCATAGTTCCAGTGCCATTTCGATGAATTTAACTGATAACACTGAGTACCCGCGATAAATTTTTTCGGTCTCTCAGTCACTAAATGGTGGCTTTCTTTCTTCGATGGCCGACCTTCTTGAAAATCTTGAAATTCCTGTATATCCCAAGCATGCGCGTTTTCGCCTTCTTCTTCAGTGACGAAAGCAGCTTGATTGTTAGATCTAATTTGCTTCGTTTCAAGTTCGGGTAAGTAGTCTAGACGCGGGGTAGATGTAGAAATTGTCTGCCAACTGATTCGAAGACGCACATACCCTTTTTCTGTAAATTTCACGGCATTAGAAACTAAATTCAGGATTATTTGTATCACTCTTTGCTCATCTAAATCTAAAAATCGTGGTACGTTCTTCTCTATCTCCAAGAAGCCTTCCAATCTCTTATTCTGAATGATTCGTCCACAGATAGCCCACACGCCTTGCATGAAATTCATCACGTCTTTTCTTTCAGGAGACACCTCCAAATTTCCATTCTCAAGCTTTCCGGAATCGAGAATGTTATGAATAAAATTCTTGAGAATTTCTCCGCAGACCTTCGCTGACGTTAGATACTGTAGCACTTGCGGATTCTTTGCAGTATCATAAGCTAGGCCGAGATTACCGAGCAATCCATTAAGAGCGTTTTTGAGTTCATGTGAGAAAGTGTAGATAAAGACGTCTTTCATCTCGAGGTTGCCTTGAAGTTTGAGATTCTGGTCGTTAAGCTGGTTATTTACTTTTGACAGGTTATCTGTGAGAGTGTTGACTTTCCTCAGCAGACTTGAAAATTGTGAGTAAAATAACCTCATGCATATGAGATTGATAAAACTCAACAGAAAAGTATAAAACATCGCAATTTTAGCACTTTCAACGAGTTCATCTAGACTCATTCGTTTGATTTGATCCACCATGCGTTCCATGCCGTAAAAATAAAATCCTAAGGCCTGAAGAATCCAATGCAGTATCATTAACTTATCGGATTGCGCTTGAATTAGCAACTGTATGTTCGTATAAACGATGGAACTAGGTGTCACGAGGACCAACGGCGTCGAAGGATACAGAGTTGGTATCACCATCGCGACGAAAAAAATAATTCCATTCAGGACGGTGTAAGCTCCGGTCCTGAATCCAACCAATACAGAGAGAAAGAGTAGAAGAGCAGTCGGAGGGAAGAATCCGGCAACAAGAAACATGATTATTCCAAAGACAAGGACTAAAAAGGAGAATGCAAGCATCGTTCGGAATTGATGCTTAAACTTGATATAAGCGATCATGTCAGCTGCTTTTTCAGCTTTGAAAAAATACTTCTCAAAACGCTTGTATTTGATGAAGACCTCTTTAAGCATGCAGTGGAAAAATTTTGGGAAGAGAATCGAATTATTGAATTTAGTTTTATTTTATTAATCACCCGTGATTTATTAATTGCATGCCAGAGTTTTATTCTGCGATGAAGGAGAAAGAGTCAATATAGGATAGTAAAGTCAGCAACTTAGGCCAATATTTTTGGCAGATTTCTATATGAACTCCAGTATCACGATGAAATCCATCGAGGAAAAGGTGGGATGATTCTAAATAATGGAAGAAAGATTTATCATCAATAGTGATGCTCCGAATCATTATGAATTCAAATCATAGTCCCTACTTACATCGATGACTAGCATAGGCAACTTCAGAGGAAGGAAAAGCTAAATTAAGCTTGCTATTTTGATTAATACGTATTTGTAGGTAGGTACTTCTGATTTAATTAAATAAAACATATTCGTAAAAGAAGAAAATTGATTGGTGGGGCTGTAACACCTTCCTTTAATATGTGGGTGTTTATCAAGAGCCAGAAGATTTAATACGTATTATCGTGTTCGAGCCCGCGGCTCAGTATTAGATACTAAAATAGTCCATTTTTAGTGATTAACTTGAGCAGATATGCATCTGACACCATCATTGGCTTTTTGAAAAACTTATAATACCCATTTTCAGATTCATTTCGGACTTTTAGGAACCTAATACCTGAAATCCAAACTTATGGGTTGAGTTATAGTATTGGTGGTCTTGAGTTAGCTTAGAATTTTTTGAAGTAATTCAAAATTCATTCGCAATGTTCTTTAAGATCGTGTTAACCACATTTTGAGGCTGATATGGAAGGAATAGCGCTGATAACAATGGTCCATATACTGTTGTGCAGTTCTCAGTCTCTTTTATACTCTTTAATGTACAGCACCCAAGCATGTTACCAATTCAAGTAAGCTATCCTCGTGCCTTTACTATTTTTGTTTAAAAACTCATCGCTTGTTGCAAGGTTTTGATGGACTTGTTCACAATGAAAAGAAAAATAATTTTACAACTTGATTTTGATCATGTCGTTTGATAAAATTGAAAACAGAAAGATTCTATTCTCTTTAAATTTTTTTTGAATACAATTCTCAATAACTACTCCAGACATGCTAAACTTTGAGCCTATAACTATTGTTAACAATGTCTATCAATCACAAAAACGATTATTGCAACCATCGGCGACCTGTGGGAAGATAATCATTAGCTCTTCCTTTAGTCGATCAAAATTTATTGGTTTTTGAATGACACTGGTGATACCTCTTTCACCAGCAGACACCTTCAGATCTCCAGATATACACATGATTGGGATCTTTGGCTGTCCTTGCTCCTCCAGAAAGCCTGCAATCTCAAGAGCTGCTTCTACACCAGTCTTCTTCGGCATGAAATTGTCAGTGATAACAAAACCAATTTCCTTATAATGCTTTCTGAATAGCGATACAGCTTCTTCACCGTCATAAGCACAAAGATAGTTGATTCCAAATTTGTTGAGGTAATTCTTCATGAGCTCAATATTGAAACTATCATCATCAGCAAGCAGAATTTTCCTCGTGCTCGAAACTTTCGGTTCTGAAGGCAATTTCATTAGAGAATTATTGGCAGTGAAATACAGTGAACCATTGCGAGAACGAGATTTTTCAAGGATTTTTGGGATTAAAGTGCAAACAGTGAGCTCAAAAACTGAACCAACTCCTACATTAGAACGTGTTTTAATGTCACCATTCATTCGGCTCGCAAGTTCTTTGCAGATCCAGAGCCCAAGCCCTGTTCCTACTTTCCTCTGTCCTGCCAGCTGGTTCACCTGGGAGAATTTCTGAAACAGTCTGCCTTGCTCTTCGGCAGTCATACCACATCCAGAATCCAAAATTTGAATTTTCAGAATCCCTTTCGAGCCTCCAGGTAGTTTAGAAGATAATACTTCTCCCTGGTTCCATTGAGATTTCTTTAGGTTCAGCTGGTAACCAGGCTTACCAGAGATAAATTTTTTCCGATACTCACTCATAACTAAGTGATTGTTTTCTCTATTCGATAGAGAACCATCTTGACTGTCTGGAAATTCACTCATGTCCCTGAATAGAGCATCTTCCTCAAAGTTATCCCTATGGGTCCTGCTTGTCTCTGGTGGACTCTGAAGTTGAAGTGCATTATTTATGGAAATCGTCTTCCAACTGACGCGCAGACGTACATAACCTTTTTCCGTGAACTTACAAGCGTTTGATACTAAATTGAGAATAATCTGGATCATTCTTTGCTCATCAAGCTCAAGGTACCTTGGTACATTCTTTTCTATCTCTAAGAACCCTTCAAGTCTCTTGTTTTGAATGATTCGTCCACATATACGCCATGCATTCTGAAAGAAATTCATGACGTCTTTTTTCTCGGGAGAAACCTCCAGATTACCATTTTCCAGCTTACCTGAATCGAGTATATTGTGCACGAAATTCTTTAGGACTTCACCGCAAACTTTCGCTGAGGTTAGGAACTGGATGACTCGATGGTCTTTTGCAGTGTCACAAGCCAAAAAAAGATTGCCGAGCAGTCCATTTAGGGCATTTTTGAGCTCATGTGAGAAAGTGTAAATAAATACATCTTTCAGCTCAAGGTTATTTTGCAGTTTGAGGTTCTGGTCGTTGAGCTGGTTGTTCGCTTTGGAGAGGTCATCTTTGAGAGTGTTCACTTTTCTCAAAAGACTCAAAAATTGCGAGTTAAATAACCTCATGCACACCATATTCGTAACCGCAGAACCGACAGAATAGCCAACTGCAAATTTGGCGTCTTCAGCGAGCTCTTCAGGACTCATTCCTTTAATTTTTGCCATCATGGAATCCAATCCATAAAAGTAGAAGAACAGGGACTGAGTAGCTAAATGGGCTACCATTAAACTAATAGATTGGATTTGAGCCAGTATTTGCATATTGGTGAGCAAAATGGAGGCTGGGATAACCAATATGTGGGGAGTCCAAATATATCGAATCGGTATCAATGTCATGAGAGTGTAGAATATTGCTTGTAAGATCCGATAAGATTTGGTTCTGAACCCGATAAGGACAGATGAAAGCAGCACAGGGACGAACACGATAAAAAAGCCGTGAAAAATAAGGAGGTAAAGTGTGGGTATGATGGCGAAACCTGGAACAACCAGCATTGCTCTGAATTGATGCTTGAGCTTGATATAGGCTGTCATGTCCTTCGCTTTATCAGCCTTGAAAAAGTGCTTTTCAAAGCGCTTGTATTGGGCAAACGCTGCAGTGAACATTGAGACTCACAAATAAATCAATCTACTCATAAATTTTAAAAAAGCATTACCTCTATTAGCACTGATTAATTTACATGGATAACCACCATAAAATACAAATTTTTTATAATTTACTTGATTGAACAATTCCACTCAGATGCGCAAACATTAGATGCCAACAGTAGTATTATGTACAGAAGCTAATCATGAGATTTTGAAAAAATTTTGAGCTCTGCTATCAAATAAACAAATTTTTTTCGCTCCTTCCTCCATGGAAGGAGCATATAAATTTTATTAGGAGGAGAGGAGGAATAAGATGGATCATATAACATGCTGGAAATAGCTAACAAAGTCGTAATTTCCTTCAACTAAAGAAATTCTACTTTGCATGATCGAATTGTTAAAATATAATTGGAAAAATGCATAATTTTTCACTCTGCGGATGCAGCATCAATAATTCGAATTACAACCTCAAATAACTACGAATCACTGTCTTGTTGAAATTTCTGACAATTTACCACCGAATCCCCTTTTCTCAAGTTTTCAACAAATTTCTTCGCTCTTTAAAGTTACCTTCCATCCGATTATCACATTATCAGAATGGTCACTTGTACTTTTTCACTAGGACTTTCAACTTTTCGCTCGTTTTTATGGACTGATTTCTCATTTCATTTCTCCAAATTCGAAATTAGCGCCAATGCTCTTGATACCGTGAGAAACTTATCGAGTTCAAGTTCAGTCTGACTTAGTGTTCATCCTCGTAAAATTTTGTTAATTGCTTTATAAAATAGCCTTTAAATAGAGAAGGCAAAAGACATACTCACCCAAAATAAGTTAGAGCAAAAGACTTCACAATACATGGAAGATTTTGAGAAGTACAAAGAAGCTCTCAAAACTCCAAAATCCATAATCGTGAGGACGCGCTCGGTGCCTTGAACGAAATCATTCAAACTTGGATTCAACGTGTCGCGTCTCGAAAAGGCATGAATGCTCAGCAAGGAACCGCGAGAATCCTCACGTTCGGTTCCCACAGACTTGGAGTAAACACTCGTGGTGGTGATCTTGATACAGTGCTCTTGGTACCTAATTATGTTGACAGAGATGAAGACTTTTTCGATGACCTTGGCGAGATCCTCCGTACTGACCCGGACGTGAAGGGATTGGTCAAGGTAAATGATAAGAACGTCGCAGCTCCTATTATAAAAATGGAATACCGAGATATTGCCGTTGATATGGGCTTTGCGAAACTCGATGCCGCTAAAATTGACGACAAAATCGATCTCCTGGACAACAGAGTGCTTACAAATATGGATGATCAAATGATTAACAGTATCAACGGTTGCAGAAATGTCGAATTGATTGTAAAGTCAATTTCAGCCAATTCAGATACTGATGCTGTCCTGAATTTTCGTACGACGCTCAAGTTTATCAAATTATGGGCCAAGAATAAGGGCGTCTATTCGAATGCTATTGGTTATCTCGGAGGTATTTCCTGGGCAATTATGGTAGCCAAGATTTGC
>ENA-UOTX01000165-UOTX01000165.1-compost-metagenome-genome-assembly--contig:-NODE-165-length-73538-cov-7.052477_pt1 | contig 73538 bp, 43 predicted proteins | sample MGYA00238143_ERZ746982 | MGnify/ENA primary metagenome ERZ746982 (study PRJEB28758, sample SAMN06268862) | compost metagenome | isolation source: single cell | place: USA: California, Emeryville, Joint... | reverse complement strand
GGAAAATGGAGGGTTTCTTTGAGAAAAATATTTCTCAAATCTGGAAACATCCTAAAATAAACACACTGGAAATAAATTGAAGAATTAATACATAGGAGTTCTTCCTCTTCCAAAAAGACAAAAAGATGTCAGAAATTCGTAATTTTTTACAACATGCTACGTTTTCACAAAAACCCATCAGAAATTCTGCAAAAAATTATATCTCTAGTTTTTCACTCATAGTTTGACTAATGAACTTCAGAATTAAAAAAAAAAATCAGTCAAACTTACTATAAATTTCAAAACCCTTTTTCGAAGGGTTTTTCCAACTTAAATGGCTGCAAACCCTTTTCGTCTAGAAAACTGACTACTACATTTCAAACAAACTAAATCTAAGGAACAATGTTACCTAACCAATAGTATTACTGACCTTGTCTAACTTGGAAAAATGCACTACCAATTTAATTCTCAATTATTCCACACTCAAGAACAATTTCACACTGATGAATAGTTTCCAACTGTAATATATATGCTCCATTGCGATGATCCTCTTAAGTCCAAACTTTAATCTAATGTAAAAACAATTAATCAGATTAAAGTTTCCCTTTTCCATTGATTCTTTCACATTTCGAGCTCTTCTACCTTATTAACGATAGACAACATCAAGAGACTCCTGCACTATTGTTATTACTCAACTTTGTATCATTTATCAAATTGGATGAGAAATATTCGTTTAACAGTCATTTATTCTTGCATATAGAATTTGAATAATTATTTCTCGAAATTTGCTATACATTTCACAAATTAAAGCACAAGGCAAAATTATTTCAAACGGAGAAGTCCTTTATAAAAACTTTCATTATGCTGATACCACACTATGGATAGTCCCGTACTGCGGCTTATCAGAGTCGCTCGTATCTAGTTTGTAGTCATCCTCTATAACAAACAAATTAGCAACTTAAAAGAAATAGATCAGCAACAAAGGAAAAATAGATGTAAAATGTATTGATAGTTACCTATTTCGTTGAAGTTGATCGTTATCTCGTTGTCTTCTGATAGAACCAGGGTCTCCTTGCTCGTTCTGTCCTCTGATTTTTCAATCGACCAGCGCAGACCTCTCGGCTTCCATCTTTTTCTGTTTTCTCTCTCCAAGAACAACTCTCTTTTCTTCCAATTCTGCTTTTTCGTAATGCTAAGCAGGGTTATATACACAGAGAAATGTGCAATCAACAAAGACATTATGATAACTGGATGGAGGATTATCCCAAAAGCCGATAAGATGAGGGCAGCAGTGAAAACTGCGGTTATTCCAACATTGACGGTGTTTATGGTTTTCAGTTGGCTTTCGGTGCTCTGGATATACGACTTCAATAAATTCCAAAACACCTCAAACTCTTGCTGGGTTATTGGCTGTTTGATTTGGGAAGTATCGATGACTGGAGGGGTTTCCCTGAAGATTAAGGGAAGGAGCAACTTTTTTCTACTCATTTTATTATTTTGAATATTGATGATGGATCCAGCGATAAAATATGAAGGCTGCCTGTTCGAATCGCGGCATTCAGTTTTAAAAATGAAAGTTAGTCGTTTGCTGGTAATTGGAAATGTTTGCTAAATAATAAAGACTTATTTCTCAATTAATAGTGGAAAAAAATATCTGTTAACGATCAAGCCTATGAGAGTTTGGTTTTAATCGAATCCGAACTGTTCCAAGTAGAAATCATTTTACTCGCTAAGTTAGTGAGAAGTTATAGATTTGTTTATTTCAACGGTTAGTGGACCCTCAGCAAACAAATTCATCAGAAATATGGATATTGCTCAGAATCAAGTCCAAACATGTTGAACCCAAGCCTTTATATGCAAACAGAGGATCAATAGACTCAGTATGCCTTAATTTGAAATACCAAAAAAGACCGTCGGAGTGCATAAAAGAATAGTGGATAGACAGAATAATCGGAATTAGCCAGTATAAATTATACTCAAGTACATATTTTATTGATCTTAATTCATCAACCTTTTTTCCATGGAAAACTAGAATTATCTCTCAAAAAAGGAGTACCTTTATCTAATTAACTGCATGGAACTGGTGGTGACCTCAATTACATTAATAGCTTTCTTGCTGAATAGTTTGTCTGTTCATTTTAGGAACAATACCCGAACTATTGCCTTTTGCTTATTTAAAGATCGCAACCTCTGATATGTTTAAGTTGAAATTTTAAAATTATTTTTTCAAGTATCTTGAGAAATTATTCTATGTAGGAACAATGTAGAAGGAGCAATGTATATCTTAACAGCAGTTATTTGAAACCGCTCTTTTAGATAATCGATTGACTAATGGATTTTCCAATCCTCAAAAAAACAAAGAAAAAAAGTATTGCAGGTGTTTTACAATTTACTAAGAAGCTGTTGATATATAAATCCAGAACCTATCGCTTTTTCATTAAATCTTTTCAATTAAAACTTGCTCCTTTTCCGGAGATTGCTCTGTTTCTTCCAGATTTCCGCTCTTTACATCAAACTTAACTTCTTTCCTCCCATCTATGCTTAAAGATGCTTTTAATGTTCTGCTAGTAGTGTTTTCTGAATCGCCGTTTTGCTCATCATCAACCTCAAACAAATTTGGCTCTGTCACTTTTCTTGAGCTTCCAACCGAACTCACCACATAGCTAGAAATCGGTCTTTGAATTGTTTTATGCTTATTTGACCAACGACCTCGATGTTCAAGTTTATTCAGAAATTTGCGCGTTATATTTCGAATCAACTTTTCATATCTGAGCTCCAACAGCCCTTCTGTAAATTTCGCCCATTTAAGTAAATTTTTATCTGACAGGTCCCCTCTTCCAGATGCTATTTGTTTAATTTTAGGTTTCTTTACAGTCTCCTGATTGCTCATCAACTGTTTAGGTATAAGAATATTCTTCGACGATGGAGATTTCAGTCTTGCTGTTTTTTCAGGTGACAGCCTTTTACTCGGCGATTTTTCTTTCTGTTTCGATCCATTTTCTTCTTCATCAACCTCCAAAATGCTTTTGTAGAAATTGACGGTTTGCTCGTATCTATCGGGGAGAGTCTCCTTCAGTTTTCCAGAGTTCAATAGATTAATGATTTCCTAAAAGTTTGAACATAAATAGGATGTATCTCTTGAAAAAATACTTGAAAAGCATCCGCGTTTGTCATCCTACGTTTCGCCTCTTTAGGAATCACACTAATTGCAGAAGATGAGTTATATACTCGTAGCAAAGAGAGATGGCTCTACTTTATGTTTACTAAATGCTCCTTTATTTTTTCGACATCTTTTTCTTTATATCTGTTTAAAGTAATTTAGTTGGGAAACCGCTTATACAATTTACTTGACCAAGCAAGGACCGTCCCACAACTTTCTGCCAAATCGATCTGAGCGTTAAATTGTCTGATTCTCTTGAGATTGAGAAAAACTTACCTATTTTCCCAGGATTAAGCTCAAAACCTAATCCAGCCAAAAGATGCTGATTCGTTAGTTTATCAACAAGGAGCTTTTTCTCTTCTTCCGTTCCTAGACAAAGCTGAAATGATGCAAACGGCGAAGGTTCATACGTTGAGGAGTAGTAAATCGAAAAAAAGCTTTGGGTGATGTCGGGTTTTTTGGAGATGAAAATGCTTCCGAGGTGTCTGTGTTTCTTGATGAGGTGACACCGCTGTCAAGTCTCGGAGAACTAGCCGAAATGAGCATGTGAATGTCGAGAAGCGCAGAGGTTCAAGAGAGTGTAGATAAATTATAAAATTATCAATTAAGTTTATTGGATGAGGAAACTGTGATTCTTGCACCGCAAACAAGAATCAGCCTTAGTTTTGAAAATAAATTGCTCAAACACATGAATAAGCAGTTCTAATTGTCTGTTAAAGGAGTTATCTTCGTTAGATACACTGTGTTTTAGAGGTTTTCTATGTGGAAAGACATTTGATAAAACTACTATGGAGGGTAATTTCACCCATATAGAAGTTGGTTTCATTAGTTAATTATTACAATACAGCATTAATATGCTTAAGGAAAGGTTTGATTCGTTAGCAAATTGTGGGGTAGAGTATTTAAGGAAAAATTCAGGATAACGATCAGTAAGTTAATGTGCGATTTTTCGCCAAACTCTTTGTGATTGTTTTGGTGCAATTCAAAAACATCCCACTTTAAGGGTTCTTCTGCATCCAGCCTCTGTAGCATCAAAGGGAAACATGTATAAAATATGAAACTGGTTTAATTATTCCAAGTATTGGTTGGAAAGTCGTCTTAAGAACCCTCGTTCGCATTTAGCTTCACGCTCTCTCAATTTCCTCAAATTTCGAGCTAAAAGTTGTTTTGCCACTTAATAAAAAAATTCTTTTGCACCAAGGCCATATATTCTGCATCACTTATATGCAGGATTTTGAGGACTCGAGCTTTCAGCTGAGTGGTTTCATTTGAAAGGATATATTTATACTATCTAATACATATATGATTTTGAATTCTTTTGAGATATACATTGTTACGAACATTTACTCTCGTATGTTTGTGAATCGAGGCAGAAATTCTTGAATTGTAGTGTTCCTTCTGCATTTAGCTTGAAGATACCCCTTTATTTCTCAGCAGGAAAATTAATTGAATGCTGTGTCGGGAGATAATTTTGTTTCATTGTTTGCTATTTTATTTTATCGAATCGGCTCCTGAGCTGATCAAAGCTTTGAGCTATCAATTAGATTGCAGTCTCAAATTCGAAATTACTTGCGAACCTTGTACACCGAAAGTTTTCATTGCTACTCTGTGGAATAGCTGTGAAACAGTGATGAGAATGCCTAGGTGCCCTTGAAGGCGTCATGTATTGTATAAAGACAAAAGAAAAGCAAGATGAAGCTAAAAAAGGATTGGAATTTGATTTGTGAGGGCAAAAACTCATCACCAATAAGTTTGTATCGTTCTGAGGTTTAATAAATTAGATCACGAGCTCGCTACCGATACATACTCGTAGCTAATTCATGAGGAGAAAAATAAGGAAGAGATATATCCTTTTTTAGTTTTTACTTCAAATATATGTTTCCTTTACAGGTGCGAAGCGACTTTCCGAATTATAGTCAACATTTAAGCAACGCATTAATTGCATTTTCATGTAAATCTGGTTTTGAGCTGGACAAGTATTTCTTAAGCGAAAAATTTAATCATTTAAAACAGTGTATTTTTATTTCTGAATTATCATAGTTCTGAGAATATACCCACTTTGTAGCTAATAAAAAGGCAGCAATATGCACACTCCGATTTCAAAATCCAACACAATCGAATGAGCCTCTGCCCATCCTTCTCAGCTTCGTGGTCTTTGAGTTATATTCGATGATGCTCTCACCAGACGTTTAAGAGGTCAAATCAAAATGAAGATTCCGATTTAACAAGATTGATCTATTAACCATCTCAATGGAATTTTTAATAGATTTAGGTTTGACAAAAGAACATTCAGCACCTTTGATTCGTAATCTACAAACTTAATATGAGGTTTAGGGTTTCAAGATTTTCAAACAATATATGATCCTTTTATTTTTCAGGATGAATTTTTTGTCTAAGTCTGAATTATTTCCACCCTCTGATCCTTTCTAAGCGGTGCTGCTTTCTGCGAATCCCTTTTCTTTTTGAATTCAATTTAATTAATAAATCCGATTTCCAATAAAAGCCAATCTCAACGAGTATTCGATTTTGGAAAGCATTTCTAAAATAGAAATCATTCTAAGGTAGATTCACTCACCTTCCACACAAAAATCTATGTAATATTGGCCTTATACTCATCTCTCAACCTCCCAACAGGCACGATTAGGCAGAGATATTAGCCAAATCTCTCTACATCCTAATAATGACGAGCTTGATCTACATTAATCATTGTGGCGTCCTCGCCGCGTTGTATTTCTCAAGTAGGTTAATGAAATCCCTAAGAGCTACATCTAATCGATGCAATTAACGGAGAAATCCAGGATTTTAAATAAGTATGATGTGAATCCATTGATCAATGTAGATTTCTAAAAGGGAACCAAGATAACTTAATGAATTTTGTTAAGCATGTAAGAAATTGAAGGCATAAACTTATATTGAGGGTGGAAAAAAAATTCTCTTGAAAAAAATATCATACCCACTGAAATCGTAAAAAACTCGCCATTTTCATCTTATGCCGCTCAAAATGAGAAGCTGTTAATATACTAATCCATCTGCGGTTCAGATTCTTCTTGACTTTCCTAAGATTTATATTAGATAAGTAAAAGCCGACTTATTGTACCGTTTCGTCAAGCTCTTTTGGCTCTTTCGCAGCAACTTTTTCAGCAGACTGCTTTGGCTTTTTCTCACGTCCTCGACGGTGATAGCAATTGCTACAGAGGCCCTAAGCAGATCAATTTAGAGGCTATAAAGGAGCTGTGGTTACCTTTGCATAGTGTTTGCGGTCAGTGTGTCCACACATGATCCTTTTTCTCTTACTAGTCATTCGATTAAGAAAAATTTCTAAGAGGATAGCTACATTTTCTTGCTCTTCCGAACTTTGGTTACAGACGGCTTGGACTTCACAGTCTCTTCATTGTCTTCTATTTTCGTTGGCGAATCATGAGACTTGGGCTCGTCTTCTTCCTCCTAATAATATTAAAGTTTCAAAAAATTTTGAAATGGGTGTTTACCTTTTGCTGACTGACCAGATTATTTGGACTTCCATTTGTCATTTTCGAAAGATCGGATGAGAGCATTGATGACGCAGAAGGTTGAGTGGTCTCAGCACCTCTGGTGTTCGGTTGGAGCTGTGAGGTTAATTTGGTGTTCAACGGTATTCTGAAATCTAAATTGGTCGTCGAAGGCAGAAGGGGTTGAGTAGAGAGCATTCTTGATGGCAGGCCGTTCAAGAGCGAGCTTAATTGCAGCGTTTGCTGATAGGCGGCCGGAACAGCGAAATTATTTGAAAATGGAGCAAGCACAGGCGCCATTTTCGGGCTACTTATCAAGGCTTGAAAAGCTTGGAGAGCAAGCAAATTTGCCTGCTGGGCTTGTAGAAGTTGCCAGGGATTACTTTGGAAAGGGTTCATGGATGGGGTTGTATATTTCTGTAGATAGTTAAAAAATTTCCAATGATTATTATTGTAATAACCTTGCTAATTAACGACAGCTATTACTATCTTGATCTCGAAATTTTTCTAAATTCAACTTTAATATAATGAAAATGTTTCGAATAAATCATTAAATAACTACTTCCAGATTCCCAAGATAGGATCATGAGCACGTAGAGTGCTTGCCATGTGCGGACTGAGCATAGAATCGCATGTTTTGCTTCTTATTCTTGTCAAAAGAAGCGGAAATTTACTCGCGACCATTCATTCGCTTAATAAAATCAATAACTTTTTATTTCAGGATAATCTGTAAATTTTCTTCTCTTACTTCTGGAATAACTCAGAATTGATTTTTACTTCTTAATAAATCATTTTTATAAAATCCGCTTCTCGAAGTTGTTGACTCAAATTGGTTAGCGAGCTTTTTTAATTTTGTTAATTGCATTTTCAATTTTCTATATAGTGGACTTGAGTGTCCGAAGCGGTCCCAGATGCTTCTGCACATTCTCAGCCTCAACCACGCCGGAGAGGGCTTTTATTCTCTGTATCCAATGGTGAAATACTTATTATTTCTCAGAAGCTGCCTTTAATACGTTGAGTTCGTAATTTAATTAATTCCCAACGCTTTACTTGATTCTGAATCGTTTATATCCAAGTAAAAAATGTAAATCAATTCGCAGTAGATCTCGAACTTCACTGAACTTCACCGTAACTTGATTACGCTAGCAATTAACTATGATTCATACGTTGATTATAAAACTTCTATAAATGCACTTTTTCCGCAATAACACCCATTTTTCGGTTCAAAATATAATAAAAAGCAACGAAGCTGTGAAATTCAAAATCACACTTTAGGTTAGCTCTTGAGTTAAGGCTTTGAGCAGGTTTAGAGTTCGTATTTAGAGGAGATGAATTCTCGCAAAGTAAGTAAACAAAATATTTCTCTAAAGCAATAGGTAACACGAGAATTTCCTTTCCAAATTGGTTACTCTCGAGCTTCTAAACGATAAGAGGACAATTAGAAAGCAGAGAAATATATAGATAAGGCAAGAGCTGCTCGCATTCAAGAGAATTTCTGATCTGTAGCAACTTTCATAATTGCTTTTTGTGATTTTAATTGAAGATTTTCAAACACCTATCTTTAAAAGGCTGGGTACAGTGATGCGACGTTATACGCTTGCTACTTACAGCTTCGACGGTCTCGGATAACATAGAAAATTGGTAAAAGAAATAATTCAAAGATTTAAAGATGGGATTATAAAGTCTCTCCTGAGAGTCTACGATTAATGAGTCCAAGGCTGTTGTCGAAAAGGATTTTCCAACTGCTTTCCCGTTTTTAAGTTTGTGAAACTTCAATAGCCATTTTTGGAAATTAAATGAGGTGCCGTTTTTGATTCGGGAACTCAAAGTAATGATTAAATGATAAATCAGTACGTCCAGTACTGAGGGATCGAGATTGAAAAAAATTAAAATTACACAAAAAAAGTGAAAAATGGCTATTTTGACTTGTAAACTAAGGCAGAAGATGATAAAGTCGTGCAGTTTGAGTGAGAATTGTTGGCTACACCTGTTCTTCCAATAGAATAACCTTTTGGCGTTCTCGAACCTATTATGGGAATCTCCAGTTTGAGTAGCAAAATTCAGCTAAGAGCTTATGGAGACAAGTTCAGTCTGCATGAGCTCAAGAAAAGAGCGAAGAAATGAACAGTTAAATATTTTTGGATTAGTTTCGATCAATTTCTCTAATTAATTAAGAAGACCAATAGCCTCTATCTAAATGAGCAATAGGCTTTACGGTAGCATCTCTCGCTCTCTCAATAAAGCCAAACTTTGTGAAGACCGTCCTTATAGTTGTAACGAATTTTTTTTTTGTTGTATTCTCTTTTTTTTTATGGAATTGATAATATCCTAACGCATTCAGAGAGAGAGAGTTTACGAGTTCATAGATATTAAAGAGACTCTAATCTATTTATATAAAGTTAATCTTAGGTACTCACGGAATTGTGAAAAGAGTCATTAGATTTCATTAGTTCCTTCTTAGTATCCTTTAGGCTCAGCAGTCAAAATCTCAGGGGAAGCTTTGTCTTTGTACTTCTCAAAGTTCTTGACAAAGTTTGCTGCAAGATATTTCAAGGTACTCTTGTACTCCTCCTACATCCACGAGTCACGCGAGTTTCAATGAAAGCGAAATTACCTTGTTTTGCCAAGTATTAATTGGGAAAAGAACATCAGCGTCAACTCCAGGGCAAGATGTTGGGATATGGAGGCCGAAAATATCCATCTCTTGGGTTGGAACTTTCTCGAGCTCTCCGCTGTGAATAGCGTCGATAATTGCTCTGGTGATCTTGAGATCCATTCTCTATTGTGAAACAATTACGATAACAGTTGACAGTGATTTAGTGTACCTTTCCGACGCCGTATTTACCACCGCTCCAGCCGGTGTTGATCAACCAGGCACTAGCATTGTGCTTTTTCATCTTGTCAGCGAGCATTTCGGCATACACGGTAGGATGAAGTGGCAAGAAGGCTTCACCGAAGCAAGCAGAGAAGGTCATTTGTGGCTCTTTGATACCGACTTCAGTACCAGCGACTTTAGCAGTGTATCCAGAGATAAAGTGATACATTGCCTGTTCGTGACTAAGCTTAGAGACTGGAGGAAGAACACCAAAAGCGTCGCAAGTCAAGAAAATGATATTCTTTGGATGACCAGCGAAAGCAGGGATTTTAGCGCCTGGGATAAAATCAAGAGGGTAGGAGACACGAGTGTTTTCTGTGATTGAGGTATCGTAGAAGTTGACTTCTCTTGTATGTTCATCATAGAATTTGATATTTTCGAGGACGGAGCCGAATCTGATAGCATTATAAATTTCAGGTTCTTTCTCCTTCTTCAGTCCGATGACTTTAGCATAGCAGCCTCCCTCAATATTGAAGACACCAGTTGGACTTTTTTAAAATATTTTAGGTGATAGTCTATCAACGAAAATGTTACCTCCAGCAATGCTCGTCGTCTCCGATAAGCTTTCTCTTTGGATCAGTCGAAAGGGTGGTTTTGCCTGTACCCGAAAGTCCGAAGAGAAGTGTAACATCGCCGTTCTCTCCTTCGTTGGCGCTTGAATGGAGAGAGAGAATTCCTCTTTTTGGCATGAGGTAATGCATGACCGTGAAGATTCCCTTCTTCATTTCTCCAGCATATTGAGTTCCGAGGATGACAATCTTCCTCTCGCTGAAGTTCAATGACACAGAAGTCTCTGAGGTGACTCCCTTGATTCTATTCGTGGCAGGGAATTCACCAGCATTGAAGATGTGATAGTCGACATCTTCAGAGAAATCTTTCGCGATCTCATCAGGAGTAGGAACGATGAGCATATTTCTCATGAAGAGAGCGTGGTAAGCTCTCGAGCAAATAACTCTGACCCTAATGCGGTATTTTGGGTCCCATCCAGCATAACCATCGACAACGTACAACTACGATGATTTTTGTTATTGTATGAAGAAAAATATGGTTACTCTTGGTCTGGAGTTGAGATAAGCGATAGCTCTTTCTTCTAACAACTTGAATGACTCTGGCTCAAGAGGAATGTTAACATCTCCCCACCAGATGTCCTATAGATTACGGGTTATTACTTGAAAGCGAGAATAATAGCTAGTACCTTTTCGGTGGTGCTGTCCTTTACGATTCTTTTCTCTTTAGGGGTACGTCTAAGAGTTCAATTAGAATTCTAATCGCAGCAGGAGGACTATTACCCAGTTTTGCGACCGGAATAAGCGCACATAGCTCCAGTGTTGCTGATAACCGTAGGCATGGTCTCCGGGTCTGCAGGTTGGATGCGTCTCGCGGCGATTTCATATAACTCGGCAACACTGTTTGAGATAGGAAGTTAGGATAGGATCAAAGTAGCTTCTTACCTCAAATTTCTTTGAATGTTTCTATTCTTGATCCCGAAATGGCTGAGGTTGAGCTCACGCTGGGCAGCGGTAGCAAATCCTCTTGCAATTGTATTGAATTTCTTGAAAAGCATGATCTCTGTTGTATCCTTATGATTGTTCTAAAGATCTTGATGAATAAAGTTATAGAAATTCCGGTCTTAAATACTTGTCTGTTTAGAATGAGAGAATCAATTCTATAGTTCCTCATCACTGGCCTAATATCCAGCGTATTTTAAGAGAATCTGTAATTTCTTGATGCTTACTTCCACAAAGGGCTAATGGAAGAAACATAAGCTTTTTTTCCATCCCAGGGCAAGTTTCTATGAGATTGTTGGAATGATATGCACAATTTTAAGATATGTTATTGTTTATGAGTTTGAGAAAACTCTCTTGGGATCATGAGGTGAAATAAGAATTTTCAATTTGTTTGGTGTAAAACATCGTATAGGACCTCATAAGTCAGCTTCAAAGCGGCTGCCGATGAAAGCTTTAGGCCCTATGAATGAGTGTTTTGAGGTAAAATTACTTGAACTCAATTGATTGAAGCAATTTGGGGTCAGAAGATGAGAAAAACTCTGAGAGAAACATACAATTATCAGTGGTTAGACACACTCATGGCTTTGTAAGAATATACTGAAGACAGAAGATTTGAGTTTTCATGATATTGAAGATAATGATTATTTTTTCTATTCGCGAAGTTCTTTGCTCAAGCATCATGACCTAGTGGGGTTGATGTAGCGAATTATTGAATGGTTTCTGCGATCGTACTATCTAAGAGAGAGTGTAATAACTATGTACATTTCCATTTGTTCACTCATTGAATTGTAGATAAGTGGCACTTAGTTCAAAAGGAACACAATAATTGAAATTTATAAGTCCAAGAACCCTGATTTACAGCATATTGAAATCAATGAGATAGTTTTTGTATTATAAAAATTATGCATCACTGCTTTTCCAACATCTATGATAAGAGTCATTTGTCTTATTACCCTTAGAACAGAAGCACTCTTTCTCGTGATTTTAAAAAATTATTCAGATAAAGCATTGCGAATAATGAGCAATCAGAATAGAATTATTTAATGTTAGAATTTCAAAAAAAAATGAGTTATACCGCCATTATCTAAAACGAAGGAGAGACTGATCGAGAAATCTAAGGACTATGCATTATATATGCATATTTCCTTTTTTCAGTCTTCAAGCCTCTACGAAATTATGTCCTCAGTCTCAACATACTGGATCGGTCGTTTCTTAACTTCCAAACTGTTAATATTTCCTTTGACAACTGGTGAATTAATTTTGAGGGCCGCAGGTGAATCCGTTTCTTCCTTCTACAAAAAATAAGTCAGCTCCTAATCAAATATACAGTCACTACCATTCGATCCGAGCTGCGATTTCTGTTGTTTGCTCCTTTCTTTTCATCAGGTATCTTATCCTCTTCTATTATATTAGCATCCTCGATTTTTTTCAGATTCTTCTGATTTTCCGCTTCAATTGACATTCTCGATTTCTTTAGCCAATCAAATCCATAATCCATTACATAGTCCATCCTAACGAATAAATCTCTAAACATTTTCTTCAGGAGCTCGTAGTCTGGTTTTTCCGTAAACTTCAGATTCTTTACATAGTACAAATAGTTCGGGAACTCCGGCGGGAGACCGGCGCACAGCTTTTCGATCTCTGTGCTCATTTTAACCTCTTTAATTTTTTCATATTTCCCTTGTCTCGAATTCGCCCTTAATCCTTGCCAAGGCAGCGAGCCCTTCAAGAAATAAATCCATACATAACACAGAGCCTCCATATCATCACGGCGACTCTGCTCATACCCAATGTGCGTATTTACCGATGCATATCTAGCCGTCCCTGTGAGTTTTTTATTCTCAATGAACTCAATATGCTTCCCATCTCGAACATAACGTTTCGAGAGGCCAAAATCGATTAGGTACACCGTCGATTTTTTCTTTGCCGTCCCGATTAAAAAGTTATCTGGTTTGATATCTCGATGAATATATCCTCTCGAATGCAGGAACTCGATTCGAGTTATCATCTGATCGATTAGCATAAGGACAGTCTTCAAGGAGAATTTGCGACAGCTCGCGCTAAATAAGTCCTCGAGAGATGGGCCTAATAGGTCCATTACTAAAATATTATGATTTTTCTGGGAACAAAAATAATGAGTGCGAGGTATCCCCTCGACAAGGTCCGGGTTATCGCCGAGGATATTCTGGTAGAGACGATATTCGTATAATAACTGAGGAGATTTCGATTTAACGTCTTCAATTTTAACAGCAACTTCTTGATTAGTTTTAATGTTAGTCGCAGAATAAATTTTCCCAAAGGACCCGCTGCCTAACTTTGTTCCGAGCTTGTAGGTAGAGTTGATTATGTTAGAATCGACCATATTGTGGAAGAGAGGAGGATGATTTTTTTGATTTTATGTTTACAATTAATGGATTTTAATTCGCATATATGCAAAAGGTTATGTGTCATCTGTGATAATTAGAGTTAAGATTTAATCAATTATTGTAGGAATGAAAGTGGAAGAAATTTTCATAGCAATGAAGCAAAAAACAACATGGATGCTCGTAACCAATTGATATTTGAAAAATCCTACAAAATCTTTTCACTTGGGGATGACATAGATGATTATTATTATGATTATTGTGTATTTTTGAATGTGAATAGGTAATGTTGCTCTAGGGAACTTCTTTAGATTCATTCCAAAAGAATGGATATATTGTAAATAATTTGAAGCCTGAGAAGAATACGGAGACCATGTGCAGCCATAACATTTGACTATCAAGTCTTCCGTATCATGAATTATGTGGCCAAAGACGAATTAGCGAAGAGGTTTGTTTGATTTTTTTGTGACTGAAATTTGAAATAGTTGTTATTTTAGACAGGGACTGAGTTGCTGTAGGATTAAAAATTTTTTGAGCGTAGAAAAACATTGGAGGAGCAATAATTTTAAGACTCACTTTTATTCTTGTTAGAAAGTGTGGACTGGTGGTATTTGTCGACCATTTTGGGAATTTAGCCACAGGAAGATGAAGAGGAAAGTAAATAAAACATGAAGAGTTGAACCTTGAATTCAAGAAGCGTGCAAAAACTACTCAGTCTTGATCTAGTTAGCGTCTAACTTTCGAACATGAGAGTGAGAGAGCACTTAGTATAAATACAGTTTCAAATTTAAAACAGAGATCTTATCCATGATCGTGAGGGTCAGATTGTCACTTGGAGTGGAGAGAGAGAAAAAAAAACAGGACGGGTTTTTTCAAAATTTATTCTCTGAGGAACCTATCACTAACATACTCGTTTCTTCATCTTTTCTAAAACTATTTGAATTTACTGCTTGATTTTTTCTTGAATTACTTTTCAACTACTCATAATTCTCAATTGCTAATTGAGAGAACAAGATTCAAAAAAAAAAAGAAAAGAAAAAAAAAAATTAACTCTCAAACAAATCATATCGCCTTTAATGAACAGAAATTTTACCTGTCTTGAAATGCATCAAGTGCAATTGATAAAATTAGTATGTTCACCTTCCGAGATTGCAATTGATTAGACTGCTAAAACCTATCCATACTTACCACAGGTGTCATGGATTACTAGTAAAAAATAAAATTTCCTAGTGTAGGAGAGGTCTGAATTCATTTTTATTCAGCTTCCAATCCTGCACAAGCTTCATAGCGTTGTGAGGCAAAAACTACCAATCCTATTTAAAACTTCCACTGGACAGTGGAATATTGAAAAAATTCTTTTCAGTTGCTTCCAATGAAAGAAGTCTTAGTTCACGAACTTATGATGTACTAAATGACTTTAACGATATTTTTCACTTTCAGACAATTAATATCTAGAACAATGATGCAAGCCGTTTCATTTCGGAATCAAACATCCATAGCTTACATTGCCCTTAAATCACTGTTCATTGTGATTGCACATGGGAGTTTATTGCACACTCAGTCAGGACAAGTCGTCGAACAGAATTTTTGAATATTTGAATATTAAAATATCTCGTTATATCGTTCAATACCGGCACAGTTGAATCAGTCAGTGAGCAATTTAGTTTTGATTAGACTTCAAAATAGTTAGATTATATAGTTGCGAATTTATTGCCGTCAGAACTTAACTACTTACACATACACGTCATCGGAATCGATGAGGCAAAATCAACCATTCCACAACATTCCAGGTACTACTCCTCCGAAGGACCCCAGGTCTGAACCCCCTTTTTCACAGTTAATAGAATTGAATCTTACCACCAAAGTTCCGGAAACCTCAATCAAACTATAGGTAGTACCTATAGAAGGTAACAAAACACATTCAATTCAGCAGAATGACTCTGTCTCTAGTGATTGTCTTTTTTCCTTGGGAGGCTTTGAAGACTACGTTGATGCGACCCATAAAAAAGTTGATAAATCTCAATTTTCAATGATTTTAAGAATTGAATAGAAAACGCTTGTTTTGAATTTGGACCAAACACTCATTATTACCCACACAACCCCTCCCGAATACAGACATGTGAGTGTCTTGGTAATTAGTTCGACCCTGAACAAGTTCTTACTATTAATAGCTGGACTTTATGGCCTTTGAAGAGGTCGTTTACGTCAGCCGGCGACCCGGACTGAAAGAATTCCTGTCAAAACTCAGAAGAAGTTACAATATTTGTCTCTTTACGACGCAATCAAAGACTGTAAATTTTCAATTCATTATCCAGAAGTTACATTGTTTCTGATAGTACACCTCAGCATTGCTTGATGCTTTGAATCTTAAACATTATTTCGATTTTATCTACGATCGCGAGGACTGCAAAGTAGTTCGAGGGCCGATGCTCATCAAAGACCTCGAGAAACTGGGAGTTCCCTTTGAAAATATCGTGCTCATTGATGTAAGAGTATTCATTGCGAGGAACTTGAATAACACTCTTGGAAATAGGACTCAGGAACACAAACCAGCTATTACAAGGACAATTCAATAAAAATTCCGGTGTTTACAGGGGATGATAGAGATCAAGAGCTGAAAAAATTGAGCCCTTTTCTCGAGAGACTGGCACAATTGCCTGACGTACGGCCGGTCAATACAAATCTTATCTTCTTCAACAGCGGACGAGAATTCCCAGTCCCGAAAACAACACAGAAACCCGGAGGAAAGGGCCGACTTCGGGGCTTCTTGAATAAATTAATTAACATTCTATCTTGTAATGTATCGGAGTTAGACGAAAACCCTGAGGTCAGAAACCGCGCTCTCATAACGACGATGTATACAAGGCCGAAAAACTGCAGTAACTTTTCTGCCAGCAGTCTATTGAGAACGACCAGAGATCTGAAAGTTGTCAAGGAAAAATTAAAAAAGCTCACTGCGTTTGGAACGCAGTATGGCAGTCCGATATCAACTCGGATGACTGAAAATATAGTGGAGGAGAGCAATGCTGATTTGCCCACTCCAAATTTTTGGCGAAGGTCAGTCCATCACGCTGGAGATGAGACAGATTATTCGAATTACATGGATGAAACTTTAGAAGGAATGCCTCGAAGGAATAGGGTGTTACCTTCACTGTCAATGGGACGAAGATGCTCTATGCTGACGTTTTCAACAGGAGGAATGTGATGCTTCTGTCCAACTACTACTATCTAAAAATGATCATAATAATAACACAAGCATCAGGACCATATTAATATGAGGATTCTTTGCGATTTAAGAGAGAATCTGACATTTTTTTTGTTTTTTGATTTGGGATTATTTGTAGCTGCGGTCTGTCGGCGAATCTGAAGGCAAGGAACCGAATTTTGCTCAGATTGAACATGTTAATATAATTTTGGACCGGCAGACCAGTTTTGCACTCAGAAGTTGATAATTTAGGAAGACTTCGAATGTTATACACTCATAAGTACGCAGCTTTCTATATATAAATATGAAATAAGTAATTATCTAAAAGACTAAGGATTGACTCACAGAAAAATAGTTTTTCTCATTAGAATAGTTATCTATTAGCTAAGACTGTAAAAGTTTATTTGGACGAAAGAAGGTGCTTTAAAATGGAAACTATAGGAAATCGTTATAATAAGCTATCAGTCACTAAAACTGCAAAAGACAATTTTGATTCTGATGAGAGGAGTGCCCTGTATTGCAAACTGTAGGAAATCGCGATGATAAGGTCTCACGCACTAAGAATGTGCAAAAAAGGTGAGTTGGACTAAATCGCGTTAATCAGATATTACTGCTCTCAATTATTCCAACTCCAAAGCCGATCCGTTTGTACCAACATTGAGTTAACGGAGATTAGTTTTGATAAACTGTTTTAAATATCGTTACGAGATTAATTAACTGAAAAGAACTCACCAAAAAAAATTGAACTCAAATAGACCTTCCGCGCCTCCTGGCGTTCGATTTAGAAAAGTCCTGGATAAATGAAGGAGGAAATAAAACTTCAAAATGTTGTTGAGAATAAAAGAGATCTTTTCTACATCCAATCGCCCGCATTATTATATACAAAAGACAGTTATTGAGAGTTGAGGTGAGGCTTTTTTGCAAAATGCTCAGAGCGCTACTTTTCAGAGCAAGTTTGACATCCAGTCGTAACTTCTGTGTGAATGCACATGAATTGAACTCTCAGTCACCAATCATAGCTCCTTGGAATGTGTTTTTCAATACAGTTTAATCTGAGTTAATTTCTGTCAAAATAACGGATGTATAAAACATACGTTTTTAGCGCGGTAAATTGTGAAGTGTTTAAGGAACAACTAATGAGTAATCAAAAATATTTTCAAAAGTTTAAGATCGTTCTTAGTCTAAATGAGAAAAACCTTCATAGTTCTTCTCGCTTCTTTGCTGATAGGTAATATTTTCATGGCAATTTTTCCAACTAACTTTTTTTTTTTAGCTACAACTTCGGCAATTAGGAGCAAGAGTACCTCACAAGTCCTCCTTCAAACCACCTATGGAAGCTCAACTTACAGTGATTCCAGTCTCTTTCCTTGTTCTGGACCCACAGAATCTTCAACCTGGCAATATGCACCTGCGTTTTCAACCGTTTCCTGCGCTGGAAACACTTATCTTGGCGGTTTCGCCGCCGGCGGATCAATCCAGTCCACTATTGCGACTTCCAGCCCTCACAGAGGTGTTACAATCAATTTCAACCTCGCTCTCCTCGATTCATGGGACGATGAAACATTTATTGTGACTGTTGACGGAGAAACTGTCTACTCTCTCACTCATGACTACCTTGAGTCTGAGAAGAATCAATGCGGATCAGTATGGGCTGATACTCTTTCATACGTAAGGTTCGGCTTTAATCACTCCGGAAGCTCGTTTGTGCTCAATTTTTCTTCGACCCTCGACTCAAACTCTTCAGACGAGGCTTGGGGTATCTGCAATATCCAGATAAACACTGTCTCAAGTTACGTCTATTCAAGTGGCGAGGAAGTCGGAGTTATTCAAGATTTCACGTTCAGTTGTTCAGCGCCAGCTAAGGATAACAATTGGTACTATTACCCTTCCTACCAGACGACCAACTGCACGGGAGGAACATACGTCGGAGGGTATGGAGCTGGTGATTATATTGAATCCGTGCTATATGTCCCACGCAGTCACGTATCTCTCATAGTCTCATTCAGAGTCATGTTCATTGGCACATGGGCCGGTGAATACTTCAACGTCACGGTGAATGGAAATACCGCATACTCTATGGCCTACGACAGTGCGGAAGGAGCCTCTGGAGCGATTTCAAGCACTTGCGGAGATTCCGTTGGGGCAAGCTACAAGACCGTGCAATTCGGGCTGAACAGCACATATTCCACGATAGCCATTGGATTTAATTCGACATTATCAGATGAATCGTCCTCCGACGCAGCATGGGGAATCTGCGCTCTCTTTATTCAACCAAAAGAAACCTATGTGACTCCGGAAGGATTTCCTTATGGTGGTTCCTCCCCACCGACCTCAATGCCTGCGATAAAACCATCTCCCAAAGCGTTTTGGAATTACATTCCACATTTCCGTTATATACAATGTGGTTCGTATTACTATTCTGGACCTTTCGGTGCTGGTGAGTTTGTTAGCGCTCAATTCCAGACCATGAGTCACAAATCACTCTATGTCGAGTTCGATCTGCTACTCCTTGACTCGTGGGAGAATGAAACTTTCACTCTCTCAGTGGATGGAGAAGTCGTCTATACAAAGACACACACCCAAGACCCAGCTGGCACTAATCAATGCGGTACTTATTGGAATGACGAAATTTTATCCGTTAAAGTCGGAGTAAATCATTCTTCCGAAACAGTCCAACTTGTTTTCAGCTCAACCTTGGACTCCGGAATTGACGATGAAAGTTGGGCTTTCTCTGGTCCTACAGTCGAAGTTTGGGGAGGGTACATCAGTCCTGGAGGCGAATTCCAAGGATGGATCAAATCTCCTTATTTCAGTTGCGAGGGCCCTGTCAACGATCCCGATTGGTCCTACACTCCTTCTTTCGCCACGACGACTTGCTCGAACAGAAGATACGTGGGTGGGTACAGCTCTGGTGGCTCCATGAACTCCACTTACTTCTTCCAGGGAATTCACCACGGAATTATCATGTCCATTGAGATTGCGCTTTTAGGTCCTTGGCAAAACAATTCTTTCATTGTTGCAGCTGACGACATCGAAGTCTTCAGATTTACATACACTTACGATGAGAGTGATTCCACCTCGTGTGATGAGGAGACCTACGCCTATATCCACAATGTGACATTTGGATTCAACTTCTCTAACTGGGAGCTTCACCTCAAATTCTTCTCAGATATCGACTCAGATGAGTTGTCTTGGGGTGTTTGTCACGTTGATATTGCTACTACATGGGGAACAGTTGATTCTTACGGTAATGAACTGAACGCGGCAGCACTCCGCACGCTCAGCTGTGAAAAACCACACGAAGATCTGACCTGGATTTATACACCAAGCTATAGCACTGTGAAGTGCTCAAGCGTTGAACATTACGTTGGTGATTTCGGCCAGGGCGGCAGTCTGAAGAGTACTCTCAGAGTGGCGGATCCTCATCTCGGACTTGTCATCAGCTTTAATCTCGCTATCTTTGATACTTGGAAGGATGACTCAGCAATCTACGTCATTGCGGGTAACGATGTGGTTTACGCGATGAAACCCTCTGATTATAATGGAACTGCTGTGAGTGCTTGCAACGACTCATATAATTACACAAGTTTGGAAGTCACATTTGGATTCAATCATAGTCTTAACACTCTAACTCTTGAGATTGCATCCAATCTGAATGAAGACTCTCTGGACCAATCATGGGGTATCTGCGACTTGGAGATCGTTCCAACCACCGGATATGTTACCTTGGACGGAACAGAAATTTCATCTTCTTGAATTTAGTGTCTTTAGTTTTGCGCTTTATGTTTCATTTATTCGGCAACTTCATTATTCAGTCGTAAGGAAGTATCTTTGACAAGCAGAATATATATTGATGTTACAAAGGAAAATATCTCCTAAAATATAGCTGAATATCTAAGAAACTTCTGAGTGTATCAAAATGCAATCCTTTCTCGTTGAGCGAGAAACGCTCTAAAAGTACTCTGTTTATAAGGAAAGCATTAAATTCTTCTCAGAAAGGAGTAAAATTCGGGTGTATAAATCACAATCACATTCACGCTCTTGGCCTATTTAAATACCAGGGAATAAGAACATTTTTTCGCTCTTAGACTGATTGAAAGAAGAGTGAATCAGAAGGTGCTGAGTCAGGGGTACAATTAATAATGTTGAACCTACCCTGCTTCGGAAATATTGAAAAATCCTGTTCATTTGCATCAGAATTGAAATTGTACCTTAACACATTGATCCTCTTAGGTTCATTTAACTCGATGCATTTCTTCTGGTATGATTACATATATACCGCCGTGAAGGCAAGTCTTCTAATTTTGGTCACGGCTTGACGAAGAAAAGACAGGAATTTTTGAGCTTATTGCCTGCGTGTTGGGTTTTATTAAATTCTTCTCAATGGTTGTTGCATTTGTAGATAGGAATGTTCTCTCAAGGTAATTCTTTTTATCCTATTACTTTCTCTTCAAAATTTTCCCATACTCATCCACTTGGGAAGTACCAAAAAAGAAAACGCTCGCGCTTCTCTCAGGAGCTAAAATTCGGTATGCTGTTTAACTGAACAATCAGTACAGGATAATCTGCATAGAAAAAAATGCAATCCAATGATGTGATGATGGTCTCATCAAGTACGATCAAGCAATTTTTGCGACCTACACTCAGTATTGGCGCCCTTGAAAAGCGAAAAAAATTTGTAAATATCCTCAACTTAAGCTACGAAACTCAAGTAAAAAAATTGCTGCTCTTAGGGACATCTCTAGTGGGTGAGAACAGCGAAGTTTCAAGGACAATAATACGCGAAAATGAGGAAATCTCTTTTTGAGTGTTGAATTACTAATGAATTCGAAGTACATATAAGATTTTTGTATGAGGTCCCTTGCTGCTTGCGATTATGCAAACTGCTTTTACATTTTGTGTGGGATTTTTGAAAAACGAAGCTCCTTGGGAAATTCGAAAATTTAGAAAGAATCAATTTTTAATAATGATCAGAAAACAAAACAAAATCAGCGCGCAAGAACGAACAAAAACCACTTTATTCAAAACATGAACTCCAACCAAATTCTTAAACATCACTCACTAAATAGAGTAACATTCTTCGATAATTCACCTTTAATTGCTTTTGATAGACGACTTTCGAGCACTCTGTTTTCAGCAACCCGAATCTTTCAAACATAAACGTTACCATCTTTATTCTCAGCAACTCCTTGCATCTCAGCGAAATCTTTGAGTTTCCGATAGAACACCTTATTGCTATGAAGGATTTGTTTGAAGGAGCACCTAAATACGCCCTGAAAGCAATAAATGTCATCTTGAACTTGGGCATGCGCTCTTTCAAAAAGCTTCCAAAGCAGCAAGCACTGGACATCCTTTTCGCAGTTTTGTATTGCTCGAAAATACTGTTGAAATCTCCCTCGATAAAGAATTTAAATATAAGGAAAAAAGCTATTGTGAACACCACGAATGAATATCTGAAGTATCTTTTCGGAATTAGTGATTCTCAATCTAACCAACAGCGGGAGATGATATATCAAACTATAAAACAGCTCCCAAGTTTGAAATCAGGTGCGATTACGAAGGAAAACCGGTTGTTTATATTGTCGTATTTGGCCATGGAAATCGCGAATATTACTGAAAAACTTGCAAAAAATGGAATTTCTCCCAAGGCAAAAGGGGAGTTTGCTTTGGTTAGAGAGCTAACAACCAGATTTCTAGATGAGATCCTTGCCAGACAACTGAATACTCGGCTGATCGAGCCAGTGACAGATGCTATGTTAAATATGCATACAATAGACACAACATTGAATCGAGTGTACCGCGATTTGACGGGGAGTCTAGAAAAGAAACAACAGGAAAAAGAAAAAGCAGCTTTCGAGGGTATGTAATTTTGAGCGTTTTTAATTTATGTAATTGCTACTAGAAGTGAAAAAGGATATCGCAGAAGTAGCATTATTGCGAATGAAATGCGTTATTTGCTTGGATGCTGAGAGAGAGTACTTCTTCTTGCCTTGCCAGCATTGTGTTAGCTGCAAAAAATGTACAGAAAAATTGCAGATTTGCCCTCTGTGTTGCAAAGCTATCCAAACTCGCTATAAAGTATTTTTTTGAAGTGCTACTCATCAATGAAACTACTTAAAGATAAATTAACTTTATTTATACTACAATGCTTAAGAGACTTACTTATATATATTTATATTTGTTCACTCATCTCTATTCTACTATATTTACTGCTACAGTGTGATTACTGCTAGGCATTTCATTGACAAAGGGGGTTATTGAGTAAATAGACCTCTATATCACTTTATTGAAATTGAGTATCTCTTATTTGACACTGCTGGAATTTATATTTTGGATATCATCTTAATTTTTGTATGTTTGAGTTAGTTAATGAACCTATTCAAATTTTGAAAGTAGTTGATAAAAATAAAACTTCGAAATTGATCAAAATTTTTCCCTTTTCTCGAACACGGCTAGTCCTATAAGAGGAATTTATTTTAACGCGATGAGATCTCGAAGAAAGAAGATTGTCGCTTCTTTCTATGATCTACTTTTTTCTCCCCGTCAGTTGAAAGTATGAGAGAGCAAAAACAACGTTCTTGAAAAAAATTCATTTTGTGAATTAACGACGATTAATTGGTCTTCAGTTTTCATCGACATGCCAGCACATGTTGTGCATGTGTCGAATTTTCAATACACCCTTGACAATAAATGTATCCTTTTTCATAGAGTAGTTCATAACATTCAAACAAATATTAGCTAGCATATTACAGTTTAGACAGTTAGTGCTATGAAACAACTACTGCAGAGGTTGCGGTAATCAGGTCTAAAAAGAAAAGAGACGGACTGTGACAAATTATTAGCGGATGGGTTCACGCGTGTTGGTTTTAAAACTTTATGGCAAAACTTTGCTACGTATGTCGTCGCACGCACGCACACGTGCGACACTCTGAGCCCTTGATTTCACCTTTCGATTAGAATTATACGCTCTACGATGGATTTTTTTTTCAAACTCCGGAACAATTCACCTTCGAAATTTAATTCATCCAGGGGTATGTGAATAATTAATCTAAAAGGAATTGTCATTTAAATGTGCGTTTTAAGCTTTAAGTAGTGAATACTCTTTTCTGATTCAGCTCTTCCATGTAAAAGCTAAAAACATACGCGGATGCAAATGAACCATTGACGAAAAGAGAATTAGATATTCGGTCATTAAGTCACCCTTTCTAATCCACTTTCTGAGCATATTAACGATTGCTTTGCCATATGCCCAACATGAGTGTCTATAAAAAATAACCATTCAGTGTAACTACGCTCGCCTTGGAACCTGCTCCGCAGCTGTAATATTTAAATAAGAAATTGAAGCTGTAGGCTATTGGAAAATCACCGTCTCTTTTCCGGGATTCTGTGAAGTTTTACGATTATTGAAGCGCGTTGTACTGGCTATCGAAGCTCCGATTAATTAAGACAATATTCGAAGAAAATTATATAAAATTCAATCATTCTCAGTATTTTAGAACACATCATGAATTGCGGCCTTCAGTTCAGAGCAAAATCAGACTCCGACGCCTATTTCGACTCCTCGGAGCATAGAATCAAGCAGCGCATTATCAAGATCATCTGCGCAATTCTTATTTATGGAATGACCAATGGAATCAGGTTGTTAATTGATCATGATTCTGGAGAAATAGGCAATAATATGCTTATTATCGGCCGAATCTGCCTCCTTCTGCTAGCAGCAGTCGGTTACCATTGCTTGAGAAGAAAGTTCAAGAAATTGCAAAGAAGAAGACTCTATATCAACTTGGTCATTGGATTTCTCATACTTGCCTCTCAATTTTCACTGTTTCCTGTGCTGACCAATGCGAGTCTTCATCAATTGAATAGCTTTCAGCTCCTTGTTTACGGCTGGTCAAGTGCGATGTTTTTCTTCTCTTCATTATTTCTTATTGAATATTGGTGGATGGGAATAATCGCGATACTGATTCATTGCGTGTATTTTATCATATTTCTCGCAATGGACGAAAATTCTACCATAGATATTTGTTATCTGTTGGGGGCTGTTGCGTTATATGTTATTGTAGGCTATCTTGCTGAGAGAAACAAAAGAATGCATTTTTTGATCGAAAGAAAGAATTTCAAGAATTTTCAAGCGATTCTGAAGATATTTGATGACATTGCCCAAGGAATTATGATATTTGATCAAGAAATGGAATTATTATATCACAACAAGACCATTCATTCAATGTTTACGGTTATTCAAGATAATGACAAAACTCTACTTAGAACAATTTTCGATCAAGTCAAACTAAAGAAAGCCGCACCAGAGATAGAACGCCATGATACTAAACGAATAACAACAAATGACCATTCAGAAGTAATTCTAGTATATTGTACATTCTGTATAAACTTATTTAAAAGGATCAAAGCCCAGCCAGACTGTCCGAGTTTGTTGAAGGATTGCTAGAGTACTTATCAGCTTCAGAAGATAACACTCTCGTAGTGGAGGGCTTTTGTAAATCTCCAATCAATGAGAAAAAAACCATAAATCTTTATTTGAAATTCACTCAATCTCATTACATGAATAAAAGAGTCTTTGTGGTGAATATTACGGATACTACGGATCGAGATGCCTTGATTGCTGCCGAGGCCAGTAGCGAGTACAAAAGCCGCCTCATGGCTTCTGTCTCTCACGAACTTCGTACTCCTCTAAACGCAACGATCAATTTCACCGAAATGACCTTAAGTGATCCAAACGTCCCAGATTATGCGAAACAACAGTGGCTTGTCCCTGCGCAAATGAGCAGCAAGTTGTTGCTTTTTTTCATCAACGATATTCTCGATTTCTCACAAATGCATGCGAATAAATTACGCATGACATTTGAAAGCAAGAGTGTCTTGACGACAGTCTCAGAATGTACCCAACTGCTTGAAATCCAAGCGAAGAAAAAGGGAATTAATCTGGAGATTCAAAATACTCTCTTAGGAGAAGACCAGATCCTCCTAACCGATCATAACAGACTCAAGCAAGTCATACTGAATCTATTGAGTAATGCTGTGAAATTTACATTTACCGGTGGAATCTCTGTCGTGTTAGAAAAGGCTATCCCAACCACAGGAAATATGAATTTGAAAGGAATCAAGATCACATGCAGCGACACCGGAATTGGGATCAGTTTGGAGAACCAACGTAAGCTGTTCAAAGAATTTGAGAAAATAGACCTCGGAGAAAGATCATCAATAAATGCTGTAGGCGTGGGTCTGGGATTGGTAATCTCGAATAACCTGGTGCAACGATTGAGTCCACCAGAGATCACGGGAAGAGAGCCAGAACGTATTTACGTAACATCGAAGGAGAGTGTAGGAACAGAGTTCTCGTTCAACATTTACGACTACTATGAGAAACAGATGTCCAGAAGAAGGAGCACCAATGGTCAATTGATAGTGAACCTTGAGAAAGCCGAGTTAAGTGATAGTGAAAGCTTAGCTCAAGACCCGAGCCTGTCTATTGAGTCGATACCGATTTCTGAGAAGCAGAGATTCGAGCTTTTGAGAAATTTTTCGAAGAACGAGCTACCTGAGTCACTGCGGAAATTCGAATCAGTGGAAGAAATCCGCTGTACATGTCCAAAAGTCCTGATCGCTGATGATGACAGCTTTAACCTCACTGCACTCGAGCAGAATCTGTCAAAGTTCCGAGTGACATGCGATTGGGCGTTTCATGGACAGCAAGCGCTCGAGAAGATCATGCATAGACAGACGCACCGCTGTTGTGATTCTTGCAAACAGTATGCAGTGCTATTCATTGATTTGAACATGCCGGTGATGGACGGCTTTGAGGCCTCGAAGGCAATAAAGGAAAAGATAAAGTTGAAAGAGATTGATGACTTGAAAATAATTGCTTGTACTGCATTCATCCAGGAATCAGACCAGGAAAAAGCGCAAGCGGCAGGTATTGACGCATATTGCACGAAGCCGATTACCTTGGCTGGGATTCAAGAAAAGCTGGCTTCAATCGGCTTTAAGTTTCCGAGGCGTGGTAGTGTGCAGAAAGAGAAATGAGTTTGTTTTTTTGTCATTAATTAATATGAGTATGCGAAAACAAACCGAAGCGATTGATGCTTGATTTTAATTATCAATTTACAGAGACTTGTAATTGCAACCTTTAATCTTAAGTTGGCATCTTTTGGTCTTTCTAGAGACCTCGCTTCGTTATATATAGAACACTCAATTATCTTCAAGATATATTTTTTTAAGAAGGGCTGTTTGAAATATTTTTGTTAGACATAATTAGTAGCTTTCCTCATCCGTATGATTTGCATGAAATAACACTATTTCATTGTAAAAAGCAGAGTTTTTATTCATTGCTTTTCTAATGGCATCCAGAAAAAAAAAAAGATTCTAGAGCTAAATTATTACTTGTTCTCGAGCATTTTACTTAGATTCTGAGAAGGTAGCCCCTATTTGACCAGTCTGTTTCGGTGCTATAAATATTTTTCAATATTGGCTCGTGTGAATAAGCATTTCTTAAAGGAATTTTCGTAACTAAATCAGTATCAGCAGACCGGATACCACTGTTGTGGAAGCTACAATCTAATTGATACAACTAAATTATTGATACAACATCGCGAAAGAAATCAGAAAGAGGAATAACAAGAGAGTTTATTTAACCAAATTTGTAGACACATTTAAATGCAAGTTCCTATATGAAATGAATAAAGGTGTTGTCTCCAACCATCAATGAACACTTAAAATCAAAAAAATGTATTTAGCTAGCTATATATTTGCGAACAAGTGATACAATTGACTTGTACGAATGTCTAATATGACCACATATCACATTCAAAAAAAATATATTATCAAGATTCTGATATTTATCAAAGTAAATATACTGGCAAAATTGCTTTATCTCTGAAATTCTTTGTCAATGGTAGCCAAGAATTCAAATACGCTGAGTGGATTCAACGATTCCTCCAAACTCATCCCTGGAGTGGAGATAAATGAAGAAGGATTGAAGCTCTCAGCGAACAAACGAGCTTTTTGAATCGTCACTAATACAGATTCATTAATTGATTTCGATTGACAGACCTTGCAACCTTGGCAGCACTGGTCCACAAAAACCCCTCGCTTATGATTACAGAAATCAAAAAGCTCAGGAAACATACTCAAGACAACGTAGTTGTCGAAAGTTTTTATATTTCTTTTGAAATCGTCCTCTGTGGCCTTATAGAAGAAGAGAAACGTCAGGATCAGAGCTCGATTCGTGAAGAATGTAACTTCTTTCCATAGCTTATAGAGGACTTCAATAGCATACTGTTCCTTCGCCACGAAATATCCTTCAAGCTGAAATTTCTCTTGGTCAGATAAGACCTCCCAGAACCCGGAATAAGTAAAAACTGTGTTCCAGTGTTTTTTCGTGACTTTTGAAATCTTTCTGTTCTGAGTGCAACTCAGTTGTTTGGCGAATGATCTCCAAACCATGAGAATTGCTTGCTGTGAAAGGAGTTTCAACTCTTCGGCTTTCAGAACGAAAGCTTCGAGTATTTCAGCTTGCTTGAACAGAATTCCATAGGAACTCTCAAAATACCTTTGAGCAAGCTTGCTTGATTTGGTTTCAAGTAGTTTGATGTAGGCCGGAGCAATTCTTCGGGAGAACTTCAAGGAGTCTTTCGAGTAGTCCGAAGGACTTTGGCTGAGCTGGGGTAGAAGCTCTTTGGGTGAATCGGTTGACTGAGGCCCATCTTGAACGTCTGTTGAGAGGTTGGGCTCGATATCCATGAGATCTAATGATCGCTGGCTTGGTAGAGAGCAGAGCTGTCCGTATTGTTGTTTTGCCCCAGGGTAGCCGAGAAAATCGTCTTGGAAGGATATAAATGCCTCAAGGTTCATCATTGCAGGCTTAAAGGAGTCGGAAAAATTACTTTTGAATTCTTTTAACCTTTTTTATTAACTGTTATTAGGAAGTCAAATTATATGCGAATTTAAAAGTTTCTACACAAAAATCTCTAATAACTGTATTCGATTCAAGACCAGCGCAAGAGAGCATTTAATTAAAAATTCTATCATTTTATTCTTGGATTTGCAGCGATAAAAAATTTTAAAGAGCAAAAATTTAATCACTCATTTATTGTTCCTTCCGCAAGGTTTTCTGCTAATAGAACTTCATAGAAGGAAATTGGTATTTTCTGACAGTTGTTTGCGTTCCCTAAAGGACCCCAGTCCCCTGACTCTAAGACTTCTAAATGCTAGTTATCCACGATAGCATCCGGAATAGCTGCCTCAATGATATTTTTGCCGAACCTAGTGCTTTCCATGAGGAAATATGTACACATGGGATCAGTTCCTTTTTTTGAATAATTCCGTTTCTACGTTTGGAAAGAATTTCCAACTGGCAAGGTAATAATTTTTAAATATTGGTTGATAGAGTTTATTAGAAATTATTGCAGCTATTATACAACTCGAATTAGATTATTATGGTTGCTCCAAGGGTTCTTCCAAATTTATACCTGGGAAGTTTTCAAAAATTATGTTCGATGCTTCCCGAAACATTTGAGAGGTAAAGGCTCCAGCCTGACCCTTCGACAGCGGTAGAGGCCTTCCGAACGTTGTCCCTTGGCAAAGAACGCCATAAACCTAGATTTAACCGACTGGAACGGGAATAATGTTGATCATTGATAATAGGAAAATTGGCAAAATTTCCTTGAAACCATATGTGCGAGAACTATAGTTTGCACACTACTAGTTCTCAGGAGTCTTTTCCGGACTCCAAAAGGCAAGTACTGAGGAGCAGAGGCCTAATTTAAGGGAAATTTATGGTAAAATTTATGAAAAAAGTGGGTTTGTTCTCTTAACTAAGCCAATACATATCTAAACTGGCATCAATCTTCAACTAACTTCGAAGCAAAACTTTTACGAAAAAGAATTGGGCTGCCTAATAATAGTTTCTGGTCACTGTTGCTGGGTTTTGAGCTTTCAAATTGCATCCGTGTGCCAGTGAGATAAAAGTTGATTTAATATCGTGCAGTACGCTTAGCAATTTGAAAGCGTAAACGTTGATTGGAATCAAGTGAAGGCAATTATAGGTTTAATGACAAAAAATTCACTGTTGAATAGTTAATAAAATATAAAAACCGCCTGGGAAGTGATCTCGTATTTCCGGGCTGTCTGAGGGTTGCATTCAGCAGACAATTTTAAGCAAAAGACTATCAACATTACCTGCAGTAGATTCCACCTTATTTGCACATTTCGAGAGGAATTCTTTTAAATGCGGAAGAGAGGCGCTGCCCTTTACATGAATAGACAGCATCCTAAACTTTTAGAGAAAAAAAAACTGCATATTCGCGTTGCCGTTGTGGCTTGGTTTATGCATCTAAATTTTTTTATCAAATATTTTTCTGGTGCCATAACAACGGTCCTATTGAATTTGGCTCAACTGCATTTGTCAAGCTCGTATCAAATGAAGACGCGAAGATTAGGAAGGATTCTGTAGAGAAATCTCTTCCTTTTGGAGCTCGTGCTAATCTTATACATTTTTATTCATTTTGCTAGTCGTCAAAACTCACTACCACCAACACCTTACAGCAAGCTACTTCCAGGAATCAACTAAGAAACAAAGTTTTCTGGGACTTATGTGTGGTTTTTGACTACGCTTCGAATCTGCGTAACAATACGAGAGGAAATATGAAAGAAAAGCTCGTTTTGACTTAATCCAGAGTTTTTATCTATCGAAGCGAGGACTGCTAAAAGACCCAATGCGAGTAAAGACCTGAAGCTAGTATCGTCTTGCTTTCCGGAGAACAGAAACAATAAAAGCTTAAAATGGTAACAAATTTCTCATCCGATTTTAAAACTTTTCATAAATTATAAATTAATGCTCAAGCGCTATTAATAACGTTTCATATGAGCTTTTACTTTTGGACAATACACCAAAAGAGGTCTTTATATCGTTTCCAATTTGACTAACAGATGAGTTTCACATCCATTCCCTATGAAGCATAGTAGATTCTACCTTAATGCATAATTAAATTCATCTTGAAGCAAAATATAGCTGCCATATCCCAAAAATTTGCGAAATTATATCTACCGATGAGTAGACCTCCCTTCAAATAGGTTCTTTTATAGTTATTTCAACCAGATTGAAGCTACGTATATTGCCTTGCATAAAAAAAAACTATTGAGAGTGTTGCCACTAGATCTATGCGCATATGTTCTAAAATGTACTAAAATAATATCGTCAGCACACCTCAAGTGCCATTGAAATATACAGAGTCAAGAGAAGACAGCATCCTTGTGTGTGTTTTACCAATTGCTCTGATGAAACTCTCGAATTAGTTGTTGATAATGATAGGAATGCTCTTTGGGAAAACAAATGTTTGAATTTCCCAAGTAAAACGACAGGCACACAGAGGAAAATTAGCTGTGAGGGCCGTATATGCATACACTCCTACACCTGGAAGCTTTTCATCGTCAAAAAAAGCTGAATTTTAGAGTTAATTGTTCGATAATATCAAGTTCGATCAATATAAATACCATCTAATACTTTGTTATGAAAACCGGCTGTACGTATATCCCTTTAGGAGCCCGATAACTGCTATTAAGCCAGAAGACAAAACAAAATCTTGGATAAAATCTTTGTTTTGTCTATTTTATAAAGAATCACAGAATTAAAACAAGGACCTGCTTTTTGGCTAATCTATTTGTAAGGAACTCAAGATGCATTTTAATTTAGCTGATGCAGATACCACTATATCACACTGAAGATTAGGATTTATCAAGAGATTAAGCAAATCTGCTCTAATTTCCAATAAACCAAGTTTATAGGCAAAGTTTATGCTAGCTCTCTTGCAAACGAATCAATTTACCGATGGAAAAAAATTGAAAGAGCCACTTGCGAAATGAGCAGGAATTGTTTAAAAAAACTCTCTCTTTGCTTGAGATATTCATTTGCCTCCTCATTTGTGTTCCTCGAGAAGACCACTCTTCGTTGAAAAGAAAGATTTATTATTTTTCTGAAAGAGCGAATAGAAAGATGAACACCCTCATTCCTTTGCCGCTGGCTAAGGAACAAAACCTGCTTAATAGCGTCAAGTCAGACAAATATTAAGATTTCCAGAATTTAGCAGCTACACTGCACCAAAGCAGTAAAAATATCATTCAAAATTTTCTGTTTGTATACTGGACTACTGAATAAATTTAAAGAACAATCAAATCGAGAGAATCCTGTCAAACAAACGGTTCTTTGAAAATTACTCACTGTCGAACGAGTAATCGCTCTACTATGAAGCTCACACGACGCCTTCTTTATAAAGAATTTCTTTTACTCACTTACTCATATATTAAGATCAATGCCAAACTTACCAACTTTAAGACCACCTTCCCGTTATGAAAACGCAAAGAAGCTTACCCCAATCATGCCAGCAGAACTCATAAGCGAGATAAAATCTCCCTCTCGAGTCAAATTCGAACGGCAGCGCAATAGTCAATTCATTCTCTCGCAATACATGAAAAGAAAGGAGGATATGGCTCAGTTAAACAACCCCGCCCCTAATAAAACCCCTTCAAGGTCTTCCAATAATCTTCAGCCAGAAGCTAAAAAGCCACCTCTCCCGAAATCATCTCAAGGAAGGAGAGTGAACAAAGGCTCTATGTTTTGCACGGATATTTGGCCTGACAAGCATTTTAAACAATTTATTAAGCAGGGCGAGGATAAGGTGACACGTGAAAGTAACCAGATCTTCATCAAAGAGAGAACGAGGGCAGTCGACCACTATAGAAGAGACCTTGACAAGATGTTCGTTAAAAAGCACCCCGAATATGCCCTTGGAAACGAAATCTGCCGCAGTTATATCGAAGGATCCGATGGCGAAGGAGCCAATATGAGCCGAGACCAAAGCGCCAACGCTTCGATGATAATTAACTCTTTCTTCAAAAAACCCAAGGCGAGCTCTCAAACCCTCATCTCAGACGAGAGGCCCAAATCAATGCAATTTACCCGACCATCACTGCCGAGACTAAGCAATAAATCAAGCCGCGTGGGTTCAGTTTCGAAAATTGAACGACCAAATGAAGAAACTAATGAAGCTTGCGACAAATCCTTTGAATGCAGTATCGCCGATGGGCTTGAAGATAGAAGCGAAGACAGCGAGTTTTTGTCGACCAAAAAGAAAGGCAATTCGATGGCCTCTACTGGATTTAATTTGGATTTCAGTTCGATATTCAACCCAGACGGTACCAATCTAGGTCAGGGTAAAAACTCATTAAGCTCGCGTCAGCTGTCAGTTGAGGAGTTGGATCAGCCTCAATTGTCGAGCAGAAGTGCTCGAGATGATAGAAGTCTGCTGGAGAGAAGCATCAGGGACCCGTTTAAAATTCAGAAGGTTATCTTCGTTAATAAAAAGGGAGTAAAGAGGAAAATGCAGTATTGGCAACCTAAAAGTCATATGCGGAAAAATTTCCATGGGGATTATGAAAGCAGCCTGATGAACGCTGCGCTGATAACTCGTGGAAGAGACAGGAGATCTGAGTATGGTCTCCTCTAAATCTCGTGGATTGTGATCCTATCGAGTTCGTTAGGTACTCTTTAATATTAGAGTTGTAAAAGAGTGTTATAAATTTTATGAAAGAGATATATATTAATGCCATTTGTAAATAAAACTATAGTGTTTTCAAAGTAAGTAAGTAACTAACTGCATGAATTTCTAAATCTCATAGCATGATCTATTAAAAACCTTAACATTAACTTACTTAAGTATTGAATTCTATAGAGTACCAATCATAAATTCTATAGCTGATGGTTATAGATCTATTGAATCGATAATACGCTGATGCTACGTTCTCCTTGAGCATTAGAGTATTGAGAGGAAAACTTTTATTAGACCACAGGTTCTCCATATATTAAGTTTCAGAAAATTTCTAAAACTCTGCAAAATAAATACACACAAACTCCAAAATGGCTGAGAAAATTATATAAGTCACAAATACATACTTATTATGAGTTTCTTTGACCTCAGATCTAATAAAATTTCATCAAAAGCGAGGAAAAGCGGAGTTAAAAATCATTTTCGAGAACAGAATAGTCTTCATAATGGTTGAATCACTTCTTGAATTCGGGATGCTTGATCCGAAGATGATGATTTAATGCCGTTTCGGTGCTATTTTCCTTCAATTACTACATATAGAACAAAAAGATCATTACCCATATGCCTTCCCGCAATTTTCAATCGGGCACTTATGATCTCTCGAGATCTCAAGCGCTGTCCTGCGCTCTCGTTTATGTCCTTTTCCATCACTCATAGTTGAAGCCGAATGAGAGAGACTCTTATCTTTCTTCGATTCAGTATGATGAATGTATTCTGAGCTGGGCAGTCTTTTCTATTTGAAAAATCATAAATCTGGATAACCTAAGCGTCTGCACTACCTGAAGCTGCTCGAGCCTATGCGCCAATTGATCTCTCTCTGCTTTGAGCTCTTTGTACTTAATTGGATTGTTAATTTTGCAATTACAAATGAAACGAAGATACTTGGGCGTTTAAAACTGTATTTGCCATGAAAACTTTGCAATATTCTTCATAGTATTCGTTAGAGGGTTCTGAAATATTGTAAGTCAATTGAAATGTTTTGAAATTACGAGTTGCATTCTGCGTGTTTGAAGAGACGGTGTCCGGTTTCAGACCCGTCCCGTCGTGCTTATCTGAGAAATTGCCATTTGGGTTTCCTTTTCAGCAGGGTAATTATACCAAGATCATGTATTATATTACGATCAAGGTTGTTTATCATCTTTATTTCGAAAATAAAATAAACTCGGTTTCGTTCTTTCTTCGGACGTAAATTTAAAAAATCTGAATTATAATTTCCTTTATGATGCTAAGCTAAAATGAAATGCACTTAGTTGTGCGGGTATTTCAAAAAATGAAAATTATCGACGAGAGTGTGTAGTGCGAGCATGCTTCGAAAGTGAGTGGTGGAGAAAGAAATAATGCTTTCAGTTCAATATTTCGAAAATGAGATGTATAGTAGTAATGTAGTATACATGGTGCAGATTTTATTTTGATATGTTATTTAAAAGAAGGTAATTTATAGGCGAGTCAGTCTGAATAAGTGAAAGCCAGTATCAGAGTGAATTGATTTAAATAAAGGGGAAAGAATCAGAGTACTTTCGTAGGAAAGTAAACATGTGGGAAATAGTCAGTAAAGCAATTGTGGTAAGAGAAAGAAAATGGGTTTGGAAGTCTCGAATTGATTAGCACAGAATTAAGTCCAGAAAAAGGTTTTTCTGTAAATTGTCAGATTGAATGACTTGAGTACAAGCGAAGAGAATTTTCTTGTAAGTGTGAGCTCCATTTCTCATTTCTCAGGATTTCTCCTTCTCTATTTTGTTTAAACGATTGCTCAACAATATTCACGTTGCTTACGGATCCATTTGATTGTTAAGCTGAAGGGTTCAAGACAGGGTGAAATTGATAGTATAATTTACAAATCGAAATTTTTCTCTCGAGGTTGAAACTTGCTTTTTTATTCTCTTAGCTATTGTGACAATTATATATTTCACCAAAAGGAAGCTCCTTATCATAGCAGAAAACTACGGAATCAATTTAAATAGAAGAGCATCCATATACGTATAATAACAAATCTGAATCAATTGTAGTAAATTCATTCCAAAGGCCCACAATAAAAGACTAGTTTTGAGATGGAATTTTCCCACATATAATGAAATGTCTTGTGTGATAACAAGAACAAAATTACCTAGTTTGTTGAGTTCAAAGTGCTATTAATTAATCATATCAACCCAAACTAACAAAAAATTCATCAAAATGTTGTCCTTAAACTGCAACTATTGATCGATCGTCTCGGAATTAATGACTTAAAGCCAATTGAGGCCAATTTTTCTTGAATGCTTGCTAAACTGATAGGTTTTGTACAATATTCATCCACACCCGCTGAAAACGCTTTTTGTCTATCGGATTCCTGGATAAACGCGGTACACGCAATAACTTTCAAGTCATCAATCTCTTTGAGCTTCACTTTTTCCTTGATCGCCTTTGAAGCTTCTAAACCACCCATTATCGGCATATTCAAATCCATGAACACCACCGCGTACTGCTTACAAGAATCACAACAGCGATGGGTTTGCCTATACATGATTTTGTTAAGCGCTTCTTGCCCATGGAATGCCCAGTCACAAGACATCTGTAGCTTTGACAGGTTCTGTTCAAGCGCTGTAAGGTTGAAAATGTCATCGTCAACAATCAAGATTTTCGAGCACGGACATAAGTCTTGAATCTCATGCTGGTCTAAGCTTGCCCTTTGCTGTGGTGATTCAAGAAAATCTTTTTTCATGAAAGACGCCGGGAATTTTCTGGAAAGCTCAAATTTTTGTCTCTCAGAAACTGGGGTCAAGCCAGCAGACTGGTCTGAGTCATGAGAAAGTTCACTGCTGCCGCTGTTTTGCTCAGCTTTATCAAGGTACATGACACTACGGCTCTTTTTTGTCCTTTTGGAAGTACCCTGAGGGAGATATTCATATATATTGAAAGAGAAGCTTGAACCAGCAGCTTCCTTCGAGAAGACTTGAATGCACTCAGGCTCTCTTCTTGTGATCTCCTCTGGACTCAACCTTTGAACCAAGTTATTCGAGATAACCAATCCCAATCCTACACCTGCAGCATTCATTTGAGATTTTTCTCCTAGGTCTATTTTCTCGAATTCCTTAAACAGTTTTTGTTGATTCTCCAAACTAATCCCAATTCCGGTGTCGCGGCATGTGATCTTGATCCCTTTCAAGCCGATGTTTCCTTTACTAGAGATTGCCTTTTCTAATAATAGAGTGACTCCACCGGAAAACGTAAACTTGACGGCATTATTTAATAGATTTAGCATCACTTGCTTGAGTCGGTTATGATCGGTTAGGAACATCTGATCCTCTTCACTGAGTTTGTTTTGGATCTCCAACTTTATTCCTTTTATCTTAGCTTGTATTTCAAGCAACTGCATACATTCCAGAGTTGTTTCAATCACATTCTTTCTCTCAAACGTCATGCGGAGCTTTTTCGCATGCATTTGTGAAAAGTCTAGGATATCATTAATAATATTAAGGAGCAGCTTGCTGCTCCTTTGAGCCGGTATCAGCCAGCTCTGCTTTACGTACTCTGGGACTTGCGGGTCGCTCAGGGTCATTTCGGTAAAGTTGATCGTCGCGTTGAGTGGAGTACGCAGTTCATGGGAGACAGAGGCAATAAGTCTGCTTTTATACTCGCTGCTAGCTTCTGCAGCAATCAAGGCATCTCGCTCAGTAGTATCGGTAACATTCATCACGAAGACCTTTTTATTCATATAATGCGCCTGAGTAAATTTCATGTGAAGACTGATGATTTTATCGTCCTCAGTAGGCGATTTGCAATATCCTTCCACGACTACCGTGTTGTCATCTGCTATTGATAGATAGTCCAATATTCCCTCGATGAAATCAACGAATTTGCTGTTATTGCGGTCCTATTGAAAATAAATGAAATGTTTGAGAAAGTGATTTACCTCTGACGCTTCGGAAGTCAGCAGTCTCCTTGTGAACTGTGGTTCAACATCAGGAACGATTTTCTTGACATGAAAATTGTCGAAAACTGTCCGGAGAAGTAACGTTTGATTTTCTCGCTCCATAAACATCAAATTAACAGATCTATTACTATAAAGGACTTCCAAGCTATGATCGAGAATAATTATCCCTTGAGAGATGTCGTCGAAAATCTTCAAAATCGCTAGATGATTTTTGTAATTCTTTCTTTCTTCCAAAAAGTGCAGTCGTTTGGTTCTCTCGCCGAGAAAAGCCGTCACTACGTACAGTATGACGCCTTGAGCCATAAACGTCATATCAATGATCGGTTCACCATCGCGTAGAGCCAAAATTACGAAAAAATAGCCACTTTGTATAACTATTGCGGCTATTCCCATCCACCAATACTCCAAAAGATTCAACGAAGAGAAAAAAAGTAATCCAATTGCCCAACCCCAAACAGAAAGACCAAATCCGCTCAAGTTGGCAAGATTAGCGTTTGAAGCCAGCGGATAAGTTCCGAATTGACCTGCTATGACGAGCACACCAAGAGCGAAATTGATGAGACATCTGCACTTTTGAAGCTTTCGGAAATTTCTTCTGTAACAATGCGATCCGATTGCTGCCAGTGTCAAAAGAATAATCCGACTCAGAATAAGCAGATTATTTGAGAGGGTTCCAGTGCTTGGAGCGACCAATAGTCTAATTCCATTAAATAGGACATACATAGCTACAATAAAGATGAGCTTATAAACCCGCTGCTTTATTTGGTGTTCTGAGGTGTCTGTAAAAGCTTCCTCATCCGCCTTGTTCTTAAATGAGAGGTACCAATTCATGAGAACCTTATCTAACTGGTAAATGCACTGATTTATAGGTCTTTAATATGTTTATTATGTTAAACTCATTTGATTATACGCCAGTGATTGCTGGTTTTTGAAAAGTAACGTTAATCGAAGGACCAGGGACAGGTGCTGCTGATTGAATTTTTACATAATTTAAGTTTCTGTGATTTTCGATAAAATTTGCGTCTTTTTGTTCTTCATTATCCATTAGAATATCAGAAAAGCGATACTTAGTCTTGAGGACTTTCCATTGGTCAATGCTATGTGACCATCGTGACCATAGTGGATGATCATCACATCCATCTTAGTTATTATGTTTTCTTTTTTTGGGAGAATTGATGCTCTATCTAACTCTGTACCACTACAAACTGCACCTGGCTGCCGTCTGGTGAGTACTCTACTAGCTAAGTCTCTCACACAAAATGGAAAACTAATAAGAATAATAATGAGAAATCCTTTATGAACTTTCTCATGTCTGGACTTCAAAAATATTAATAAACTCTTGAAAGAGAAGTAAAAGGAGGCTAAACTCAATGCATTTCCCCTGTAAAGGCTCGTTTTTACTGTATTAATATTTCATTAATCAAGATCCTAATTAATTGAACAACTACCAACCACCTAGATGTGTAAACCCTCTTTTCTGAATACTCTTTCCATGATGGATACTTGCTTTGATATAATTTTTTCTTAGATTGTTGAACTAAAATTCACCATTATTTTTATTTCAAATCACCTCCTAGCAGCCTATCGCGCGGGACGAGGACGTTTCTTTCGCTGTAAAATTCCATTCCGGAACGAGCCGACTTCAAATTCAAATGTTCAATACTATCGCCTTGTTTTATTTTATTTTGTACTAGGATGCACCCATTTCGCTAAAGTTGAGATTGCTTAGCTAATGTGTGATAACTCTTAGATAAACAATTAAATTGAATTAATCAAGCCATTCACTCTATCATCGAAATGAAGGGCCAGCTGTTCATGTTTGGTACAAACCCACAGCCCAACGAAAACCGTGTCCGAAGCGTGGTACTAGATGCTCCAGAGACCACTGAGAAGATAAAACCTGCGAACTCTCAAAGGTAACTCAAAGAAACTTTCTCCTTCTCATATGGAGGCTAGGAATGAAAAATCACCCTGCTATATTCCTTTGATGAACAGTCAGATGGTCATGCGAACACCCAAAGCCGGCCTAACAGTAAAGAGAAAGCTTTAGATGGGGTTATTCTATGTGTTATGGCTTTTTAGATTCCTCGTGAAAAAGTTCTTGTGTTAGACCTCGACAACACTCTCATTTGTAATTCTGCCAGGACAGAAGAGTCGCAAATTCAAGGCGTAGCCTGCCAAGTATGAGATAATGCCTTGATATGATAGAATATAATCCTCATTATTACCAGGTCAAAATAGAAGGAAGTTGGTTTTTATTCGACATTATCAAACGCCCAGGGCTGGAAAACTTCATCGCTGAGATGAATAAGTACTACCGACTTTTTATTTTCACGACAGGTTTAAAGGAGGTAAATTTGCTCTTATAAATCAGCAAGGCAAATGTGATTTTTAATAGTATGCTGTGGAAGTGTTAAAAGTTGTGGGTATTTCGCATTATTTCGAAAAGATATTTCACCGAGACGACTGCTTCAAAAGAGGAGACGCAGGACATCTCAAGAGCGTCAAGACCCTTGGAGAACCGCTGGAAAATTTAGTTTTTATTGATGTAAGTTCTTTGAGATTATGGCAATAATGTGATAAATAACATGTCAGGACTCGCTGAAGCAAGTGAATTTCAACTTGGAAAATGCGCTGCCTATTCTCCCGTTTTATGGAGATTCGAGAGATAATCAACTCGAGAAATTGATCCCTTTTCTTAAGGCGCTTGCTCCAAGGAGAGATGTCAGGCCAGTCTTTCCAAGGTATCAGCGGTTTTATGAACTCAGTACAATCGGTGGTGACGCGACTCGTCGAGCCCAGAAAGAAATCAGAACGAAACAGCCTCGAATAAAAACATTGTCTCCGATGAAAGTACGCGTACATCCTCGTTATCCGAAAGCAGAAAGCGTGACAATGTGCAAGGAGGATCCATCAGATGAAGAATGCAATCTGTCGAATAATGTAAGAAGATTAGAGTTGATGAGAAAGCTGGAGCCGAAACTTCTTGAATCTCCAGCTCCCAAAGGGCAAAGGCTAACATCATTCGGTGAGCTCTGTGTACAGAGAGCAAAGGAAGCATTGTATCAAGAAATCAGAACTTTTTCAGGTGAGAATGATCCAGAGAACGCGGTTTTTGATGAGGATGAAGAAAATGACCCAAGAGACGTCACTCCCCGTTTATTCGGGAATTTTTCAGTAAAATCTCCAATGCACGCACGTGGAAAGCAACATTAACAATATCATTAAACTCAAAATGCAGTATATATTGAGTCAATCAAATTATTAGTAATAAATTTTTGAAATGTACGCTCATTTTTTGATTTATTATTTTTTTTTTTGGTTTTGGATATATATAACGCAACCAAGAGGCTTATTGCCTTGCTTGCATTAGTAATATTATATCAGTCTCCGCTAAGAAAATTATTAACAAACAATTTCCACTATCTCTCCAAATTAAATCATAATGAAATTTCTGAGTTGCTTCCAATTAGTAATGCTTATTGGGTCTGAGCATATTACCCGCTGGTACATTCGTAAGATATTGAATGTTTTACTAAAGCTTATACAATAAGCAGAAGTAAATATTTTACTCATTTTTTGAAGGGAATATGGGGTTTTTTCCTTCGATTCGCTTCTTGATAAAACACACAGAAATCGAAATTAAGCAGATCAGAAAATTAAATTTATTCAAATGTTCTCTCTCGAGAACGTAATGATTTCGATCGATTCATTCCCTCATAAGGGCTATGTAATCCTCTTCACTGCGACTGGACTGTTCCTCAGCTACTTCCTCGTCCACTACTTCCGTAGAACAAAAGTACAAGTGCTCTTTTCCAACGAAAAATTCCTCAATTTTTTAAACCGCGCACCCTCTCTGAAATCAAGAAGGTTCTATCCCTTCCCACCGATATCTTTTGCGATCGGGCAATGTTACCTTGCTGGCAAAAAGTATGAAAACGCCAAAAACCTCACGCAAATTCGAGAATCTTTTGATTATCTTAACGGCGGAAAAGGTCACGTTGAATGGATCATTGATAGCACCAAATCCACAGAGTTTAACTCGAATTTAATCGCTTTTATCCTGCCTGAATTTTGTTCGAAGCCAAACGCTCCTTACCTTACAGACCTATACGCTCGACTTATCGAAAACCGTATCCGGCCGGTCGTTTTTATTCATCGCTTCGATGAGAACAAACTAGTCCTCCCAAACGAAGGACCTGTTGACACTACTGCAGACATACATCGCGCTGTGCTTTATGTGAGGAGTAAATATCCCAATTGCAAGTTAATTGGAATTGGACACTCCTATGGTGCGAACTCGCTAGTGAACTATCTCGCGGCGCATAGCAAGGATAATATCTTTATAGCTGGGATTTCTATATCAAATCCTTACGATTTTATCGGATCGCATTGGCAAATAAGATACAGATTCATAGAGAAGCATGCAATGTATCCTATCAAAGAGCTAGTGAGCAAAAATCTTGATGAGATTGCTCGAGGCAGTGCGAATTTCAAATGGTCCATGCAGGAAATAATCAATGCGACGCAATTGAAAGAGTTTGATGATGCTTTTATGAGCAAGGCACTGGGATATAAAGATGCGATTGATTATTATTTGAATATTTCTAGCGATAAAACGATCTGGGATGTGCAGGTGCCGTTGATTTCGATAAATGCTGAGGATGATCCGTTAGTATATCATAAGGGAGTTCCTGTGCAGGCGCATTTGAAAAATAATAATTTGATATTTGTGCTAACGAGAAAAGGAGGTCATATCGGCTGGGTTGAAGGGATATTTAAGCTCCGCAGGTGGTATCTAGCTGTGGTAATGGAGTTCATTCTCTGGATTTTGAAGTCTTCGTGAGGTATAATCACGAAGGGGGTTAAGGTGTTTTTTCAATGTATTGTTTTTTTATGATATTGGTCAATACAGTGGCAAACCTATTCATGAGAGAGATACTCTTTAATGATTCATTTGTATGCAGCTGCTTATTGTTGAAAAGAAAAAAATTATCGAAAATCAATTTCTAAACGAATCTTATAAATTAAAAATGTATAAAAAAATTTCTCTTACCTTCCTCCCGGGGGGATCGGACTGCCCGCCTGTCTTTTTTTACAATGATTTCTGGAAGGAAGGCAGTGTTGTCATTTTTTTAAAAGATAGATGCTTCTCATATAACTATACTAATTTACACTTACTATAAATAGAAACTTTATAGGCTTCGTCTCCCTTCTTTGCACGATGATGAGACAGATTAAATTTCTAAGGTTTTTTCTATTGAACGAAATATATACAGTAGACCGTTCACTACCGTTTTTCGTATGTCTATTTAAGAGAGAAAGAAAAATAATATAGATACAGACTCTTCTAAATTGCACTTCTACCTTTCATGACGTCCCACTCGCCAGTCGGAGCCTAACGGACTTCAATGCGATTACTTTATATTTGAAATGCCTTAAAGTCCCTCCTTAGTCGAACATTTGCAGAGAATACATCTCAAAATAGAGATCATAGGAGTAAGGATCTCTGATTGGCATCATATGATTCTTCCTCATTTGCTCCCTGAGAACCAGGATTGAATGAGGAACATTGCTCTCTTGACCACAACGAGTGTAACTCGCATTTGCTGTCTGATTGGCAGTTGCACCTCGCTCTTGAGCAACCGAACCTCTTGATGTATCACTAAACACCGTGCCGGGAGGCCACTCTGAGACTGAAACATTCGTTCCCATTAGTTTGATATATTGTGTAGCGGTTCCAAAAGTGTGTTTTTGTTTAGTTGGCTGCTAACCCTAAATTAAATTTATTAAATATTGAAGATCAATTTCGCGTTTGTACACGCTTGTCTGACACAGTGAATCATTTTTGATAAAGTGAATCACAAAATGATGCACTGAACGAAATTAAGGAGACACTCTTTCATGTTCAAATAGAAAGAAGAGCTGCTTGCAAATTATCCCCAACAACTTTGAAAGCCTCTCATTCATTCGATTGGTCATTTCTATAAAATCCATGTGAATATAGTTCATTTGTCTACATATTTTGTTTTAAGGTAGAAAAAATTAGCTAATTAGGTCGGTGAATGTTTAGAGACCATAGATTCTTTATACTTTCTACTCTAATCAATGGCAACTGATGGACATCTCTATTAACAGGATGATTCCAGCTGTTAGAAAAGCCATCATTCGAGTTATTCTTGAATACTGCAGGTTATACTGCGCTCTCTGCATAACTCTTTCGGCAAGGTCTAAACCAGCTGCGAAATTATAACCCTTTTGGGGTCCTCGTCTATGCTGTTTGCAAAAGTTCTCAATATTAAAAGCAAATGCTCTATTTAACTAAGCTGTTTAAAAAAAATTTTTTACAACTTGAATTCAAACAATGTCTTCCATTTTCACTCACTTCACGTTCCTCTCAGCAACAGTCTTCTTTCTCATTAGTGGCAGTTTGCAAGCAAGCATCCTCAAAGTTCCGTCAGACTATCTCACCTCTGTTGACCCTACAAAATTCACATTCAATGCAGCTCTATATAACTACCAGCTCTCCTGCACTAGCACCTCTGTCTACGCAATCATTTATCCACAGGCAGCATCTGGTTCATCAACGCTGAGAGTTCGAAATCTTAAAACCGGCACAGACGTCAATACCACCTACTCAGGCAGCATTCGAGCCTTAACCACCGACTCGACTGGCCAAATCGCCTACCTCACCTCAGGGGCCACTAACAATTTCAAGCATTATAGCTATTCTACTACTCATGATTTTGATCCAAGCACTACAGTTTATCAAATCTACGATTCCTCACATGGATTTGGACTCATTTGGAACGTCGACGACGGAACTACCGTTTCTCTCTACACTAATATCTACAAAAAAGCCGACGGTACTAAGTTATGGGCAACCGACCTGCTATTAGCAAGCTTCACTCATAACTCCAAACTATCCATCCAAGGGGCTGATGCAATTTACTATAGTACAAATACCTCTTTGATTTTCGCTTGGGACGTCGTAGTCAATGACCCTACTGAAGCGAGTAATTACGAGGGCGTGCTGGGAATTTATGTCGCGGCTGTCAGCGTTGCTGATTGGAGCGCTCCCGGCACTGTCACCTCATGGCTTGCTGTCGCTCCAGACACCACTTCCTCCGTGTTGACTTTAAGGAGGGTTAAGCTCACAACAAACTTGTTTGCAGTTATCGGCTTGTCTACTGCTGTTGAAGCGTGGTTGGGCGTAACTAGTACCAAGCTTACCGGGATCATGAGCGGCGTGTCAGACACCGTGACTTTCACGTACACCAGGTTCACTTTCGATGGACTACCGGCCGCAAAATATATTACAGAGTTCGGTGTTGGCACTACGATAGTGTCGGTCTTTGGCTGGAATTATAATGCAGATAATACGCTCTACTATGCTGCTTCTGTAGATGAAAGTGGAGCGGCCGTAGTTGAAGACCAGCTGCTAGGAGAGAATATCGGTGTTTGGGGAGCCTGCGGCACCGGAACCTCGGTGTATGCTTTAGTTTCTGGAAACGATTTGGTCACAGGGGATCCTTTTGCTTATCTGGCCCAACTATGGTAGAAATAGGACCTTTTCATCGGATTTTCTATATATTTTGTGAGATTACTTCCGGTTGTTGAGATTTTGCGAAGGTTCCCTCTATAGAATTATCATTCAAATACAAGATTCAACATATCTACTTAAGTTTCGAGGGCGAAAGGATAGAGAAAGAGTGATTATCTTTTCTGGAAGCAATTTAGAAAGTTGGAATCAAATCATAGAGAATCTAAAATAATCCAATTGTAATATCAGGCGCAAAATATAATTTTAATTAAGGCTTTTCAGTGAATAAATAAGACATTTATTTTGTTGATTAACTAAAACGCTTATGGGAAATTGTTGCAGTTGTGTCAATGACAAGAATTCTAAGGAGATCCGACACCACAGGGCTCCTGCAGAAGAGTTTGACGCTGAGTTCGAAAAGTCTGCTATTAAGATTCAGGCTCATGTCCGAGGACACCAAACACGAAAAAAGTACAACGCGTCAGGAGAAAGCGAAATAGTCAACACAAATGAAATACGAGGCACCGGGGACGCTATTGATACGATGGCCGTCGTTACCAAGAAGTCACTGAAGCAAGAAGACAGTGCTCGGTTCTCAAAGCCTGAAATATCCCTACGATCTAACTTTAAGTTTATTGATGAGATTCCCACGGTTAAGAACGCGGCTATCCAGAATGCGCTTATCAAGTTAGGACCGTTGAATTCCAGTGCGCATAAGAAGTTAACCGAAGAATTCTTGGAGTACCCGATCTATAACCCCGTGCAACTAGAGAACGGGTGTATCTATGTTGGACAATGGAAACTGACCCATGAGAGACAGTCTCAACCACCTTCGCCACTGCGAACAAGCAGCGCATTCATACACGCCGTTAGACATGGCCGTGGGAAGCAATTTTGGCCTGATGGAGCGATTTATGAAGGGTTTTGGAGGGATGATAAAGCCGATGGCTACGGACGGCTGATTCATACAGACGGAGACTACTATGAGGGTGAATGGCGCAACGATAAGGCTCATGGCAAAGGGGTATACTTCCATCCTAATGGCACGTTTTATGACGGAGATTGGGAATATGACTTGCAGGAAGGCTCTGGGACAGAGAAATACGCAGACGGGTCAGTGTATACTGGCGAGTTTAAAGGAGGAGTAAAGAACGGCCAGGGCAGGTTCAAATGGACTGATGGATCGAGCTATTTTGGAAACTTTAAAGACAATAAATTAGAAGGCAAAGGTCGATATGAATGGGCAGACGGTCGGACCTATGATGGAGAATGGGCGGATGGTAAAATGAATGGATACGGTGCATTTGTCTGGAAAGATGGAAGGAGATATGAAGGGTATTATAAAGACGATAAGAAACACGGCTTTGGTGTCTATGACCTGGGTGACGGGAGAAAGTATGAAGGTGAGTGGAAATATGGTCTTCAAGATGGAAGAGGAAGATTCACGAATCAGACCGGGAAGACCCGCTCAGGGATTTGGAACCTAGGGAAGCGGGTTCAGTGGGAAGGGTCGACTGAAAGCGGAACCACGGAGAGAAATAATGCACAATCATCCTAACTATTTGTCTAGCATTCATTGTAATTTTTTTATTTTTTGGTTTGAGATAGATGGAGGTTCCTCCCTTTCTATTTAATATAATCTGTATCTTTAACGCTTTCTCCGAATTTCTATGTTGAGAATGCGTCAGGAGATAGCTAAATATCAATTAATTTCTTTAAATGTTAGTGTTCTTGTGAACGAATCCAGAAGACAAGCGCGCAAAAAAAGTTTTTGTTGCTTCATGTGCTCGTAATGAGGAATGCTTCATTGAAATAATTTCGTTTTTTTCAACTGAGTATTAATTGTTCTGTTGTTTTGGTTATTATAGAGCATAATAACTAACGTGTTTATTTTTCATAGAGTTTTTGACGAATGTTCGTGTAATATGAAGGCAATTTATGACAAGAATTGTATTATATAGCCCTACTGCTCAAATATTTTTCCCAAAAGAAGGCTGCTTAATTACTCCTTTTCAGTCTTTTCTGGGGTTTGAAGGAGAACGTTCTGAGCGACTTCTTCTGCATCGTTCAAGAAGGAAGGTTGTCCGGTCGCTGCGATAAGTCTTTGCCATGCACGATCGCTAGATTCAACCTTTCTGGACGCTTTTGTGATCTCTGAGATTGGAATCATTGCTCCTCTGTTATTGACCGTTCCCAAAGTGAAACCTGTGAAGCCAGCCATAGCTCCGTGGACGGCATTCTGAGCCAATGAACTATTAAAAAATGTCAACCTACCAATAAAAGAGTAAATAAAGTTTGCCTGCAAATTTCTCGATCGAAAGCGTTAGCAGGGATACTTCTGATCATATAGGTTGGATCAATGTACTTCAGAGTAACATCAATGCCTTGTTTCTTGGCATACGCAGTAATTTTGTCCTTTAAGAAAATACCAACATCCTATATAATTTAATGGTTGATGTTAAGGACATAGCTTGCAAAACACAAAATTACTCCGTAGATGATATTTCCAGAGGCGTCTTTGGACTCACCTCCGACTTTCTCATCTCTGATTGCGCTGGCTGATTGAATGAAAAACGACTCTTAAGGATAAAATCAAAGGGAATTGGTTTACCTGCTCCTTCGGCGACAACAATAATGCAGTGTCTTCTATTTTTGACTCTGTTCATGATAAATTCAAGAAGTCCTCTTGGGCCATTCAAGTCGAATGGGAACTCAGGAATCAAACAGATGTTGACATCTCTGGCAGCAAGACTGGCGAACATAGCGATGAAACCTGCATATCTACCCATCAGCTTCACAAGACCAATACCGTATTCAGCGGCATTAGCTTCCACATCCCCTGAAGCAATTGCTCTTTGCGCTTCCTAAACAAAAATTAGCGCTCAGCCATTAAATTCTGGCTTGAAACATACCTCGACAGAAGTATCGAAACCGAAGGACTTATCGATGATGGTAATATCGTTATCGATGGTCTTTGGAATACCAACGATAGCGATCTTGAGCTTTCTTCTCTCAATTTCTTCATGGAGGACATTGATACCTCTATGAGTGCCGTCACCTCCGATGAGATAAACCTATTTAGCATGATGATTACCAAGACAATTCGGCAGGAGTTGATACCTGGCTAATGCCCTTTTCGACGAGGCTGTTGATGATCTTGTCCAAATCGAAACCTCCACGAGAGGAGCCCAGGATAGTTCCTCCAAGTCTATGAATGGTGTCGACTCTCTCGACAGACAGTTCTTCCCATTCGTAGGAATAGAATCCTTTATAACCGTATTTGATTCCGTATACTTCTTTCACATGATAGTTCATCTTAAGCGTTCTAACGAGCTCTCTGATGACAACATTGAGCCCTGGGCATAAGCCTCCGCAGGTAACGATGCAAGCCTTCACTTCCTTAGGATCAAAGAACAGATTTCTTCTTGGTCCTGCTCTCAAGAATTTCTTTGCTGATTCAATAGCTTCTGAAGGTCCGAAAGTCGCGCTGGCTGAATGATTTTATATCAAGGATATAATCGAACAATTCAATAAATGATTTAGGCTTACATAAGACAAAAGAGTTCTTTTCAACGAAAGCCATTTCCTAAAAGAAAGAGGAAAATTAAGCGGATGAGAAGAAAGGATAATTTACTGGCATGAAACCCTCTCCTCCGAAAACACTTCGGAATTTAGAATCTCCCAACAATGGGGAAGTAATCGTAGGAAAATCAGGCTAATGAAGGTGAAACGGCTGCATTAATGGAGGATAAGTATACGAAAATCTTGAACAAGTGTGGGATTTTTTGAATGGAGCAGATAGGAGATTCCAAGTATTTGAGCTCATCAATCAACCTGAAAAAAAATGATTGTTTTAGAAAACAAAAACGGTTGATCGAGTTCTCTACGTATTAGCGGACTGTCCTTCATGAAGTGCTCTCATTTTCAGTTTCATTTCCTTGACTATATTCGAGAAATAAGGAAGATAGTTCTAACTGACTATATCTTACGAGCTTGGGTCTTTGAGCGAGAGTCTTTTCTAGTCGTAGCAACCTCTGGAAGGTCTTCTTCTTCCTCCTCGATTTCTTCTTCCTCATCCTTTCCATTTTCTTTGTTGGTGAGCTTGTCTTTGAGTACGGACAACCCGTAACCAGAGAACACGGCTAATCCTCCGTAAAGAAGGAATTTGACGCTGCGAGTGGACAGAATATCTAGGCAGAGTTTATTGGAGAGTATGGTGGGCTATAGATTTACCTTGAGTTGCGCTCTCCATTTTACTTGTTAGTAATAAATTAGAATTCGTATCCAAAATACTTAAATCCAAGGTTCCAAGAATTAAAGAAATAATTTCTTTCGTGAATAACTCCTAAAACTCAGAATTTCATGCTTAAACTTTAGAATTTGTGTTTTTTTAGTTAATAAAGAGAAAAACTCAACAACGTTCCTTAAAGTGCAGCTATAGCGGCTTCACGCACTGGTTATGTTTATCAATTCTGTCAAAAATTGATAGATGCGAGAACCAGCCTCAACAGTGCATTTCTATCATTTCTGGCTGTGGTTAGATGATAATTGGAGGAAAACGCTCCAAAAATGACAGATTAGAGGAGGTCAAGTGAGATTCGCAAATTGAGTCACATAGCGTTTATTATTTCATTAAATTATATAAAAATTTGTATTCGCAAGAACAGCAAACAATTGTTGTATAAATAAACATGAATTTCCCAAACATGAACGGTGGCGGCTTTAAGAACAAGCCGAGAGCTCTCATGTGCTACATTTGCGGTCGAGAATTCGGAACAGCAAGTCTTCATATCCACATCAAAGCTTGTATTCAGAAATGGGAAGCACAAGAAAACCTTAAACCCAAGAAAGAGAGACGACCCCTCCCTCAGCCTCCTAAAGAGTTCGGCCAAGTATTCTTTGAACTTCTACTGTCATAAAATAACCCCCTTGTCAGGTTGTCGGAGGAGCAGGAAACGGTAAATTGGATTGGAATGAAATAGAGAATTATAATAAACAAGTAAGCTCTGTCCAGTTCATCTCTTCAACTACCACAATTTAAATCACTAGGCTAATGAAAAATGGAACGAAGAAGCTTTACTCAAATGTGAGTTCTGTAACAGAACGTTCCTGCCGGAGAGAATGCCAATCCATCGGAAGGTCTGCACTCAAGAAAAGCCTTTTAAGCCTCTACCTGGAGCTGGAGCCGGCAAGGACACTTCAGATGCGAATTCTCTCGCTTCAACGACGTCTAACTCTTCAAAGAGTTCAATGAACTCAAATCAGATCTCTCAGACGATGAAACCTAGTGCGCCATCATCGAAAATGGAAGGAAGTAACTTCGGTGGCAGCGGCGGTGGAGGCGCCAGCACAATGGGAAAACCTATGACTAAATCACTGAATGTTGATGACATGAAACTTGGTGGGGGAGCCAAGTTATCGAATGGCCCAACAGAAGAATACGTATAAATAACTGAGAATATTTTGTTTTGAATCTGCTTTTAGCAAGAAGAAATTGAGTTGGTTAGCTGCGATATTTGCGGGAGGAACTTTGCCGCTGATAGAATAAGCAGACATACAACTGCTTGCGCAAAAGCAGCAAAAGGAGATGCCAAGCATCAGAAAAAAGTCGCGAAAGCAGAAGCAAAGTTGCAGGAAGTTGAGGCATTCAAAGCCAAAGAAGAGAAGATCAAGGCAAAAACGACTAAATGGAGAGCTCAGCATGAAGAGCTGCAGAAAGCGATGGAATATATGAAAAAGGTTAAGGCCGTAGAACAAGCTGGAGGAGACCCTAGAACCCTCGATCCTCCACCAACCTCAAATACTGACCATCTCGTCCCTTGCCCTTACTGTGGTCGTAAATTCGCGCAACGTATTAACTTTTTTCATTAGTCAAAATCTAATTTTTTACTAATTCAACATTAGAAACCGCTGAAAGACACATACCTAAATGCAAAGACGTCATCAACAAACCAAAGCCTCCTCCAACCAAATCCAGCGTCTCATCTTCAATGACAATGTCTTCGAATACAAGTAAAAATTCTAATCGAAACACCTTCTGATTGGTTTCCACTTAATCTTTTCTAGAACTTACTACTAATACTACCGCCAGCAAAGGCAATCCCTATGCAAGCACTGAATTTGAAAAAGGCGCTCTCAAAGGCACTGCGAATACAAAACCCGGCGGTTTCGGCTCGAACCAAACGAGTCTAGCAAGCAAACCTACTGGAAAATCTACCTATGATTCGCCTAACCCAGTGAGCTCGAAATCATCAACCCTTAACAGCAAATCCGCAGTGCCTAATAGCAGCACTCTCACAGTTTCCGCTACCAAAATTGGCACGAGCGCTAACTCTAATACTGCGAGTGGCAATAGTACTGTGTTCAAGGCATACCAAGCCAAAAAAACAGGCGGAGCCTTTAACTACTAACTAGCGCTTGGATAGGTATCGACGGAGGAAATTATTCATTTTACTATTTTCATTCTTCCGTCTCTATTATCATTACGTTTAAGAAATGAACTTTTTTTTTATTCTCGCGAATGCTTTTGGAAACTAGCAAAAGCCAATAGGTTATTTTTTATTATGCAAGTATAGGAAAGTACTCATCAAACTTTGTGCCCACAAGCAACCCCTATCCCTCTCTCAAAAAAGTTTATTTGATATCGTTATGATAAGGCATTTAGGACCGCATAATTCTATCGATATTAGAATTTATTTCAAAGAAATCTGGCATATGAACTTCTTTGATATTGGAATTTGGTGTTTATCGGGCATTACCTTTGTGGAATTGATTCAGTACCTGAGGTATGATAATTTACAAAGAACTATTCAAAGGTGCGAGCAAGAAGATCCTTTTAGGCTTAGACGGCGTATTATTGATAGGTATTTGTTATTACTGAATCTTGTACAGTCTGGTACTTGGCAAATCAATCCATTAAACGAGGCCGAGGTCACTGGCCTGGCAAATATCGAAGGAGTGATAGACTCTCCGAAACCAATAAAGAGCAGTACCGATGGCGGTCAACTCGCAATACAATTACTTTGTCGATACTCAGAGGAACTGAATCAAGACATAAGGGTCTCGCGTGGGTATGACATCAAGCGGCTTCGCGCTCCACAACTCATATGGGATTTTGCTCCAGACCTTCACATCAAATCAGCGAATTATTCAGCAACTGAAGCAAAATGCGAGCTCAGGGGCGATTTGTCAAAAGTCATACTACTTGAGAGCCTAAACAAGATCTCAAAGTCGGGCTGGTTCGGTGGTTTATTCGAGAAAAAGAAATCGATGAAAGAAGATGAATTTGGAATTAAGTTAAAAGCGTCAGTATGTGCATTTGGAACATTTACACTGAATATAGTGGACGGGACTTTTGAAATAAAGCCTTTATTTTTAGGAAGGACGAAGGGGGAAATTGTTGCAGCTGTCGCAAAAAGGAAGAATATTTGGAAATTTTTAGCGCTAGTTACTGGAGGATTGCTCGCTGCAGCACAACTATACAAGCTCTATAAGAACTGGAAAATCAAGAATGCATTTGAAGGACGTGAGATCAGTGCTGAAAATGCGCTTCCAGAGGATTATTTGTGCTGCATATGTATGACGGAACCAAAAAATGTTATATTATTGCCTTGTAATCATTTTATCGTCTGCAAAGCATGCTTTGAGAAGTTGGAATCTCCGCAATGTCCTAAATGCAGGGCTGACATTCAAGAATATATGCTCGTTTTTCATTAAATTTTATGATTAATTGTTGAATTCCCTCTTTGTATATCCAATTCATTGTATATGTTCTAGAGATACAGTTACAAGTAGGCACTGAAAAGAGCTGCGATTATGAAGAGTCGCAAAGCAAATACTGAAATTTTGAGTGCTGTTTTGAGATCTATAATTATCATGTAAAAATTCTACGGCAAGATGACAAAATTTTCCTTAGAGATGCTATTTTGACATCTGGTGCTTGTAATCACACAAATTTTCAAGGCAGAATCTATTAGGGGACTTCTTAGATTGGAGGAAGGTTTCCTAGCTTCTTAAATGAAAGATATGTCCATAGCACTAACCATATAGGAATAAAGTGATGCTTTCTTAGGTTCTAACGAAACACTCTGCCGCATTCTCGGGCAGTTCTAAATTCCAAAAATTCAATGTCTGAAACTAGGAGAGATTTCTGCTGATTCGTTAATAACGTTATTCTTAGAGAATTTTCTTACACTTTTAATGAGGACATGATACGACAATTAATTATTAGCATCGGATTTCCTTTTCCCTTAATATTCCATGAAGCATATGGAAGAGGGAAGCCTCATGATATTAATATGCATTGACACTATAATCATCAAATGCATTACTATTTCCTTCCTTTCTTACGTTAGTGACATTATCAATCCAATTTGTTGCCTTGTTGAGAGATAGAATATGTTAAACCCTCAGACATGAATGAGTCATTAATTGGAGTTTCTGGAGAATATGTGTCTGGTACTCATATCAGTGGGGTAGTTCACTTCTTGGAGAAATTAATAAGGAAAATTACCACCGTCAATTTTTTCTTATTCTGTAGTTAAATCAGCAGAGTTTGCTGGAGCTAGATAAGTTAGAAATTCTTTTTGAGGGTCTCAATTTTTCTAGACAAATCCAGCTCCAAATAAATTTGAAAACTGGCCATTTAGATATTCGCCCCGGAATCTTCTGGATGAAAGAGGAATTTATAGTTAGAGCAATTGCAGAATCAATCAGTTTCTCTAGTTCACTCCTCAAACACTTTTAAAGGAGCAATTCAGCTCCAAGCACAAAGTAATATTGCATATTCAGATAAGAAGCTCGAGCCTTTCTCACCACACCATAAATGCCCCTTAAGTTATATTCATGAATTGGACACAAGTTAGAAATAAAGTTCCATTTCTATCCAAGGCTAGCTTTTCATAAGTATTTATATCATTTCAAGCCTGCTGATTCTTATTTTTTTTACTTCCTTTCATCAGCTTTGAATATCAATATCACGATTTAATTTCCTTTAGGTCCCTGGTAACTTTGTAGCACAAATCATTCTTCAAAGATAATCCTATTCCTTGGGCCTGCGTCGAAAAATGTCTTTTATCCAATCTGTATAGCACTCTTAATTAATATTCAAATTGACATAAACAAAGAGGGAAATTCAAAAGGGTGCATCCACAATTATTAAGGCATTATTCAAGCAAAAAGGAGAGTGTTCTAATGAAAACCCTCGGCGTAAGTAAGCGCAAATTATACCTTAGTAGTGTTGTTCTATTTCTATGATCTCGAATTTTCTGTCATTTAGAAAAAATTTCCATTTGATTAAATTTTGTGACTAAAGATCTCGAACTCATTCTAATTCCTAATTTTAGCCCTAATTGCAACAAAAGACCCTCTGTTTTATTCGCAGCACACAAATATTGCTAATCAAACAACTAAGGAATAGATGTTCGATCTTTTCTTCCTTTCTCCCTTTCAGAGTAATAAAGTAGATGTGAATTTTGAGTTTTCAAGGATTTATGTTCTGTTTATTCGAATCTATGTAGGAAACTAAAAAAAAAAAAGACTTTGTACATGGAAACCTCAAAAAAAAAAAATTACATAGTACTGTTCCATTGAGTTGTACAAAATCATCTGCAGCAGTTTTTTCTTAAAGTAATATCTATCTATTGAAATTATGAATTTTGTGTGAAAAGGAGAGTTTTCATCTCATTAAAAAGGTTGGTATTGTTGCCCGTCGAATGTTCTTTTGTTCAGCTAGCTCGCTAGTTGTGCGCCCCAGAAGCTAAATACAGTGTATACCTGCTCATCAGTAACATCAATTAGGTCAGGCTGATTAAGTCCTTGATAAAATTCCTTCACCCTATCAAGTCTTTCTCTTGCTTGATGAAGTCTCAGAATAAAATCCGCAGGGACTGTCGTTGAACGACAGATTTTGCATTTATTGCAGCACTCTAATGCAAACTTTTCTTTCGCGTGATTGTAATGTTTGCACAACCAGGGCTCAATTGCCATCAATGTGAACGACTCGTAATTCGGGATTCCCTCAACGAATTTGACATCCTTGACAAGATCGCAATATATAACTGTATTTACAAATACTGTGTTGAGTATGAACAACGAATTTTTAAACATATGCTGAAAAATGTTCCTGTCCAAGTCATCTCGGAAATCGATTAGATCCACAATTTCCTTCAACTCAGTCGTATTCTTCTCCAGCTCTTTAATGAATCCTTCTTTTCCAAAAAAAGAGTCCCATTCTGCCTGCGTCACAAGACATATCTTGTTATGATGAGTGCACGCGAGGAGTTCCCGATGCTTTTTCCATATTCTATGAAAAACCACCTTGCTGACAGTTTTGAACCGCTCTCGGTTACTCAAGTTCGCGCCGATATGCCCTACCAACGTTGCCATCAAATCTGTAAAGAATAGAAAAATCTTTGTTGAGAAAGATTCTCTTTCGAGCAGTGGAACTACTATCTTGCATAACCTTCTACAAAACTTCAATGAGCCTTTTTTTGACGCATTCTTCTGCCGCTTTTTGGAGGGCAAGATTTCTTTTGGGCCTGCCTTTGAGTCCTGAAGAGAATCTAAAAACTTACTTTCAGGTGTTGATCGTGACAGATCATATTTAAAGCCATCGATCAAAGGGGTATATCCTTTTGTCTCCTCCACTTGGGGAGGTTGCTTATTGCTTTCCTCCTTAAAGAAGGGAGACAAGAGGTTTTTTTCATTTTCAAGGAAAGGGTCGTTTTGGTCCATATTTTTAATAGTTTTGCTGTTTACTTACGCAAGAACGAATTCAAAATGTCTCTCATTTCTGAAAGAGATTTTTTGTCAGTATGATCTCGAACTTCTAAGCGTGTTCACGATTTTATTTGAGGAGTTCTAATAAAAAGGCTGAAAGACAAAATGAATTAAAAGCCAGTAAATTATCGAAAATCGTTCGATTAAATCGCAGAAATCATATATCAGATGCTCCTAACGATAGAGAGAACGAAGAGAATTATAGAAAAAACTTCGATAGCATGAAGAATATTTAATCCCTAAATCTGCTTATATATACCCTCCTGAAAAAGAAAGTTCCTTCCTTGAATAAATGCTTTTTATGAGGAGTGCATGAGATGTTCTTTCTGGGTTCTCGCTAATTATTTGCTTTCAGAAGTGCTGTTAACCTATAAGGATGGTTTAGTATTAGGTCTTGCTTATTCTTGATATACTTCGTGATTATTTCAACAGTTCTGGAACAAGTTTGGGATAAACCTTCGAAATACTGAAAATTAATTGATTTAATCTTTAGCGACTATGGAAAGTTAGTGATGCTACTGGATTTCGCATTTTACGTGGAAAACAGGTAAAAAAGCAGAAATGAAGGAATCGAAATTCCATTTGATTATTCTATGAGGACTCCTGCGCGTTGGAAAATTACAAACTCTGTTTTTCTTGCGATTTAAGCAGCGAGTCTAAAAGGCTGCATGGAGGTAATTTTCGGGCACTGTGGCCTTAGTTCTGAGCATAGCTGGAAGAGATGTCATCCTAGAGGCAAAGTAATTTGAGCAACTCAAAAATAATTTCTAGAATAGCAAGAGAAGATTCTCAGTACGGTAAAATTCCCCTATAATAATATAGATGGTCTCACTGAGATACATCAAGATTTTCTAATGCTCTAGACGAATTTATAGCAAATCCCCCAAAATCTTCAAATCTTCGAAATCCTCCTATACATCAACTATCAAGCGTAGTGTAAAACTCAAAATTGATAAAGAAGATGTGAGAAATCGCTAAGTGTAATGAAAATTAGCTGAAAGTTGTGCTCCGATTAGTGTTTAAGAAACTTTCAGATCAACTCATCGCTCCATTTTCACAGTAGTAGTGAAAAGGTCCGTATGATGTATCAAGAATTTTCATGCTTTATTCTTGTAGAAAGGTCAGAGCTCCGAACAATTACGTCATAAATCAATCTCTTGAGTTGAATTGTTGACATTAGGTCGATGAATTCTGCAAGTTCGGACGAAAATATAAAATATGAGGAGCTAGTGGTGTTAGTATTAGCAGGGTATTTTTTAAGTCCAGCGCTATTATTTTGAGAACGTACCTGCTGTTAATCAATTGTTGACCTCTCATTGTTACAGATCTTTGCTTTCCATTCAGTTTGACTTGAATTTAATGCCTAACCCTAGTAGAGATTGCAAATCTAGACAGACAACTGGTGGGCAAGATGTTGTTTCAGAAAAGAGACAGAAAATTATTCCAATAAAGAAGGTGGTTTGTTTATTCGAGTAAGATAGTTAGCTTGAGAACTTATAAAACTCTCAAGAGAACATATTTAATAAAATTGTGTTACAAAAATTCTGAAAAGATCTTTAGATCTTTTGATGGACATTTTTATTCGACTTCATTTGTTGTCTTTGCTCTTGAGTTATTAGCTTCTTAAAGAAGATGCTCCGATTTCGAAAAAGAAGTTTCTGAACGGTGGATTCTGCTTGTTCAACTACCCAAATTTTAAACTAGCGTTGCTAGTTAATTCAGCGTTTTTTTCGAATTATTCGCTAAAAACAGATTCATCCAAGTTGAGTCTTAAAATTCCAGAGGCAGCAATATACTCTTTGTGTTTTCTTTTCTCAGCTTTAATTTCCTTTCCCACTTCTTTTACATCCTTCTTGTTCCCGTCTAAAGTTTCATTATCGAAGCAGATAAAGCTGAAGGCATCATTGAATATATTAGAGGGTTCATGGACAATAACCACATTGACTCCAGGCTTAAAAATCACACTGAGAGGTGGTAAAGTCAGTCTCTTCAGACAAAGCCTAAAGATAACCTGGATCTTATAAAGTGAAACTTTGAATTGGAAAATCTCACATAAGAGCCTATCAAAATCCAATTCCTGTAGCACCTCAAATTTTGTAATCGTCTTTTTGACATTTGAGTATTTAGAGAGTGCTTGAGCAAATTCTCCCAACTATTGCTCACTCATGAATCACACCATCGTCTAATAATAAAGGATTTTTTGTTAAGTACCGGTAATTAAAATTTAGCGAGTTTGACCAGAAGATTCCTTGATCACAAGAGATATCATGCATTTTCCTTTAGCTGTTGTAGAAAAGTAAAATGTTCACGTATGCTGAGCTAAATCCATTTGAGGGGAATGCTATATAATGATTATTTTTGCTGTTCATTTATGCTTTAATTTCAATTACCCCAATCAACAAGTCAGTATATATAAACTTCTAAAGTTAATCAGTAGAAATATGTACGTTAACTTGAAGATAGACTGTATTGTCGCAATTGACATTAAATACTACTTCTATCGACAACTCTTTAGAAACCTGAAATAACTTGGATATTCATCTTAATATATTACCAATACTTCAGAATGCATCTTTGCACCTCTTTCTTAAATTCTCCAGGATTTTTGGCGAGCAACGCGAGAGCATCTGTATTAAGGGGATCATCTGTCTGTGGATTTTCTAAAATTTCACGGAAAACGGAAACCAGTCTGTCTAAAGTCAACGCAGGAGAGAACATATTATCGAGAACATCCAGACAAGTCGTTCCAGAAGTCTCAAACACCATCGGGTGGAAAATATTGCTTATGAATGTGATACTTGGTGGCTTGAAAGGATATTCGATCGGTAGTCGAATCAACAAATAAAAAATCCCACCTTCATAATAACTCCCTGGAGGTCCTAATACAACTCCACACCATACAAGAGGGCTATGCGACGAAGGGAGCACCGCGTAGCCATTTGATTTTGTGAAAAGCTCAGTTCTGGAAAGCGCTTCCTCTTTTTGCAGCCTTCTAATGTTCCTCGCAGGCATGGAATTACCATAATAGAGTGTGCATTCCCAATTCTTCCGCATAAGGTTTAAAGAAAGAAGAGAAGGAACACCATATGACTTCATCAATCCTTTAGCATAACCTTCGAACTGCGTTTTGATGGTAATATTGGCTGCGAGAATCTCTGCCCTCAAATAATGACTGATACCTTGCTCCATAAGGTTCGGATTTAGTGAGAAGCATGCAGTATCAGGATGAGCTCTTAAATTTCTGATAAAATCAAAGAAGATTAATCGAGGTTCTGTCGACTTTGGCTTTTTTTTTACTGCTTCCGAAAGTTTTCTCAGTGCTTGCAATATGCTTGTGACCTGGCATTTGTCTAGCTGAGAAAAATGTTGATAAAGTTCTCTCAATTCTTTCAGATCACGAGACAAGAGCTGCTTTTGCCAATCTGAAAATTCTAATTCATCTGCCACGAGCATATAGTCAGAATCACTGACCTGAAGCAATCCTTGGACGTATTCCTTGAGTTTATCAACTTCTTTCGCGGAGTTATCGTTGAAATATTTCGCATAAAAACGATTTTGGGTCTTCTTTATGAATGAATCTCCCCGAATACTTCGAATATTAGTTTTTGCTTGTACTTGCAGCGATGGCTTAGGTTCGAAGGCCAGAATGGACGTGCTTTTTCGGTATACCGCTGGGTTATATCTGGATTCAGAGGCAAATTCTCTAGGAAAGAAGCATGAGTATCGCGATGGAAGAGAGCTGCTTTTCATTTGTATAATTTATATTTGATACGGTGAATGATTCAGGAAATGCAAACAGAGATTTAACAATATTCTAATTGAATTTATAGTAGAGATTCTGGTGACCAAAGGTAGCTGGAGCTTCTTTGGAGTATTTATTGTTGATTGCAGCTCTGTCTGATTTTTCAAATTTATCAAGATGTTTTTCGCATTATCACTTCTAAATATAAAACGCAGAAAATAACTGATGCCTCAGACTTATATTCGCAGTCTCTCTTAGAGAGGCAGCCTTTTGTATTCAGGCTAAGTTGATTCCGTCAATATCTGCTCCAGTTAAATTAACGTATTATACCTGGACGGAATATTGAAATTATTTTAATTCACTAAGTAAGAGGTATAAATTCTTTGTCTGCTTATTGCTGATTTTTTGAAAAATTTGCAGGGATAACTCTTGTACCTAGATGAGATTTATTTAAAATAACGACACACAGCACTCCGGGTACGGTCTGTTATTGAAGTCTGTAAGAAATGGCAATAAATATGTATTGAATAGAATGTTGGTGCTATTTTTCACGTCCTAGCATATTTTGATCTCTCTCTCTCCTTGAAAGTGTTCTTTTTTTTGGTAAATGCTTTTGAAGCCACCAATGATTCTTTTTGAATTCGCTTTCAGTGAATGACAATGTCAGACAGCCTACATTTACTGAGCCACAGCGATTACAAACTCTAAATTAATTCTTGTACGATAAGCAAGTTCCGATCGAAAGGCAATTATTATAGGCTCTCAAACCCAAGCTAAATGTGTGGGTCTCTTCTCAATTGAAGGCAGATTTCAATCAACCTAAGGCAAAAGTGATCCAACGAGGCGAATTCGAAGATTACTACCTGGAGTTTCTAATTTATGAAATCTAACGAAGGACAAATGACTCAGTTTAGTTTATAACGAAGCAAGCAGTTTTAATTGCGGAAGCTCTCAACACCAGCAACAACCTCTTATTGACCCAAGACAAGTGCATAATGATAAGCATGCTATATTCGATAGAGACCGAGATTCTCTTTCATAAGATTTAAAAATCAACACTCTATAGGTGTGAGTGAAAGATTCCATAAAAAAATTTAAAATAGATCTACCGTGAACTTGTTCTCCACTAATTGAGTGATAATAGCACCTTGCAATGAATTCTCATGGAAAGTTTTACAAAGAGGCTATATAAATTTCAAATTTGTTGTCCCGCACTAAAAATAGCCACAAAAGACAAGTGTTCTCAGAAAGTATTTGAATCCGAAGCTATTGTAATGAAGTATGCTGCTTTACACCCGAAGCGAAGAGCTGGAATTCGAAAACGTGAGAGAAAATTAAAGTAATCGGAGACGAGAAAAGGGGTTCCATCTCCAAAGATTACAAATTATTCTCTAAAATAATTTTTTATGAAAACTTCAATTCGCAATTAGCAATGACTAGCACTGGAACGATAGCGCGTAATCTTAGAGAAAGTTAATTTTGTTCAGTACTTTAAATTTATTTAATAGAAACAACACTGGAATTTTTATTCCATTTTTAGGGTCCTTCTACGGGTCTTTAAGAATAAATTGCTAGGAGTTCCCGTCTGATTCACCGCAATATCAAAAGGATGAACTCAGTGGCCTCCTCTGTCTTCAGACCATAGAGCCAAGTCGGTATGAAATAATTTTTAGCAAACAACCCATTTTCCCGATTTGCCGAATCCTTCAGGATCAATATTGATTAAAATAAAATCAGCAGTTAATTATTTAATCGTTTCTATTTCTGGTCTTGAATTGCTTCCAAAATTATTTCCATTTAACGAAACTCTTCCAACATTAGAAAATTTAATTAACCAAACATAATTTTTCAGTTCGCTCCGCAGCCGAGTCAAACCAATTTATAAAATCTCCTAAATTTTTGTTAATCAAACAAAACTAAACGTTGAATTCGGAATGCACCCTCTTGCCAATTTTGCTAATTTCGAGACTCCTTCAATGCTCTCCAAGCTGCAAGGAGCGCATCTCAAATTCAATACCAACCAAACTGACCTTCTCTTCCATCCCTGGGTCCATCCGGTCACTGAATCCCTACCTAACCGCAAAAATTCACTGAAATTCTGTAGAAGATTGTGCCGTGGCGTCAAGAGCCTCATTGGGACGCCAACCTTCAGCGATGCGATTTTCAAATTTGTAGAATCGTTTATTGAATGCGTGAACAACTACGAGATCTCAGTCTTGAACCCCAAGCACCTCGAGACATTTCACAAAGAGCTTTTCTCTCAAGTTTGGAGGAAATTCAGCGAGACGCTCTCTAGTACCAAGAACAATCGCATTTGCTTGGTCACGCACCAGGAATGGAACACCATAATGTCGATTAGAGGTTTTTCGGCCGAACTCAGAAATCTTTCGGACGATTTCAAAGAGCTTCTCGACCATATTACCTTCGCGAACGTGATGGCGAGAGAAGTATTGATTGGATTCTACTGCCATATTATGTTTCATGTAAACCAAATTTTCATTCTCACTGTTCTTTTCGAAGAAATCGAGAGAGACGCCGAATTTTGCAAAAATATTAGCAATTTGGAGGATTTTTTCACGATGTGCATCGACCCTTCTCTATACAAAAACTACAATCATAAGCGAGGGAAATTCGCACTTGAATGCTGCAACAAGTGTAAAATATGCAGGTCGTCCTCAGTGCTGGCAAATTTCCCTCTGCAACTGCAACATGCGAGGAAAGAATTACAGAACACGCGTACCTTGTTCCGGTTCCTGGACTTGAGTTTGCCTCGGGCCATGAGTCCAGACATTTGCCTCTCGCTTTTCAAAATTGTCCTGGCTTGCTACTGAGATCGGTTTAACTTTCTGTCATGAACTGGGAGTTTTTTTAGCCGACTTGGGTTATATCAAATGTTAAAATAGAGACTTAAAATGTCTGGTTCTTCTGTTTTTAACACATTACTTTTCTTCATATCGTTCTTTGAATACACCTATTGTATATGCATCGACATTTTCAAAGGGTGGTTGTTGTTTTGTGTATATATTGTCATTCTATATCTATATGAAGCACGAAATTTTTGAGAAAGTGGTTTTTGTAACATATACGAGAGGAAAACCTGGCTTTTAAACATGCAAGCGGAGTAAGCTAAAGAAAATGAGCGTAGAATATAAGAAAAAGAGCTCATGACTTTCAAAAGTGAAAGAACTGGGTTTATTGGAAAATATTTGTTCCGTTGCAATGTCAAGAAATCGCCAGCGTAAGAAGCTATTCTATAGTTATCAATAAATGAAATTAATATTTTGGCTAAATATTGCGGAGCTAGATTAGAAACTTCCGGTCTGAGTCTGAATAACCCTTTCTGACTACTATGTATGCAAGTGGTTTTGGATCACACACCGAATATGTCTTCATTCTATTAACGTCAAAGATCTAGTTCGAATTGTTGTGATGATGACAAAGTTTCAAGTTTCTCATTAGCTTCTGGATTTCTTTTTTTTAAGGAGTCATATCTGCGAAACTTCATATCAAGACAGTGAAAATGAAGATAGCAGCTTCTGTGAATTTAGAATAACTAATCTACAGAAGGGCACTATTTATTTAAGTTATAGATTTATTCGTCAATCGTGTCCTTGCTCTTAAGTAACCCTCGTGAAATGCTATTCGAAGCTTTGTTTAAAGGGATGCTATGTAAGTAAATCTAAGATGATGATCTTCTTAATTTTGCACTAGAATAGACTATACTATTAAAAAACGTGCGAGAAATTGCAACTGGAATCCCTCGAAAGAGGAAACATCCTTCCTTCCGATCGGACTGAAAGGTTGGGACTATTTTCAATGAGTTCCCAATTATTCAGTGCAAAATTAATTAACTAACAATAATTAAGAGAGAGAGTTACATAATTAAATATTACTCAAAGAAAAGAAGGAGTTTCCAGAAACTCATAACTATCAAACAGCAGCTTCTGAATTGAAACGATCTACTAGTAGTCTCTTAGAGACTTTTTAATTGAAGTTAATGTGAATTGATTTGGTCACTTACTGGCTAGTTGTTTGGTATGAGCATTGTTGTGAAGATCCAGTATCTCTCTCTGTTTTTTTTTTATATTCTGACTCACAATCGCAAATCGAAGATCTAGCTAACGATCTTAACTGAAAACTCAAATCATTTTCTGATGAAATGAAAGGCTTCAACAGCTTTTAAATTTCACAGAGCAAACAAATTGTAATATCTTTGCTTAGATCAGAGGCAAATTTGTTACTTTCCTCGATGTATTGTTTGTGATAAGATAACTTATAAGATACGAGATTTGGGCAATGGCTTTGGACCTTCCGCTAAGACTGATCATCCAATAATTTTAAAAGAGTGCTATTTGCTCTGTATGAGAGGCTAGCTTCTGATAGCTAATTTCAGCTAGACTTTCGAGAACCCTTTTGGTCATATTCGAATTCTCGACTCCGCTAAACTATCTAGATGCAGATACCAATCAATTGAAAAGAGTCTCGAAAAATGTTGTAGAAATATATACTTTTGTGGTCCCTTTCAAAAAACAGAAGAGCCTCAATGTTTAATTGGAACGCAACTCGCACACTCGAATACTTCTCAAATTATATACAGAAAAATTGCAACTAGAGAGGCTGATAGAAAGAAGTGCCTAGTAAGCAGCTGTCAGAGCTCCAAACTCATTCTCAAAGTATATCTATTAAGATAGAATGATATTGCTCATTTTCCTCACGCAGGTGATCAATTCTAATGCTCATCTAAAACGCAAGCTTATTAGAATCAATACAGTAGTAGCTGAAAAGAGTTCCCAAGAGAAGAAAGATGGGATAACGTATTTCTTGTGAAAGAAGAAAACAGAGCTTCTGAACGAAAGCACTGAGGCTAAGGAAATGATCAACAACAGCTGATCCGGAAACAAACAATTGCCACCAAGGAAGGGATCCCGAGTATCGCATAGTAGATTGGGCCTGACGTTGTAGGCTACACCCAAACTCAGCATTGGATAAGATTTACTGAGTAGATGTTTGGAAAGCTCTCTCTCTTTTTTTGCCAATACTGAACGAATTCAATCTGAAATTGCTTCTTTAAGAATTCTTCTTTTTTTCCTATTAGAAACCGATCTACTCACCCACTTTTGAGCCCGAATACCTCCCTTTGGCCACATGAATAAATAAAAAGGCAGCAATTACAAATCGAAGAACCGAATCTTCTATTTTCCAGAATTTTTTATTCATGGAATTTGCCTGATCTTATAGTTAACATTCTCCCATCTGCATCACTCCTCAACTAGACCACGCCACTCTATCAGCCTTCTCCATTTAAATTTTTGTTGTTGATGATAGCAAGGTTATCATCAGTATTTTCATTTTTTGTTGGATCTACGAAATACTTCAACCAGAATTAAATTACAACAAATTCATAGCTGGTATTAATTAAAATAGCATCTATTTGGAAGAATATAATATACAAAATCTATCAAAAAAGAAAAATGGATCTCGAATCAGTTAAAGCGAAATACAAAGAGTTTTTCAGTCTAGCCAACGAGCCCAAAGAGCCTCATCTCCAAGCTATTCTCTTCTTCCACTCAATCAACATCCTCCAAGGGATGCTATGTACTGGCTGCCTCGAGGATGATAGCGTTGAGAACTATGAACTCCCTCCTGATTGGTCGAAAGATATCGACGGAGTTCACTCATTGCGTTACCAGTCAAAAGAGCAATCCACTCTCTACTTCAAATTTATCGTCGAAGGCGATACCCTCGATGTTAACGCGATTAACTCCTCTGATCCAGGGATTTTGCAATCAGCCACATTCAAAATTAGCGAATTCAAAGACGAAAACCTCGAAAAAATATTGAAGCAATACATGGATGAGATCATTACGAAACTCCTTCCACAGTATAAACCCAAGGGAAATGAAGGAACGAACATCATCTTCGAAGAGCGGAAAGAGCCAGATCGAATCCGAGATTTCAGAGATGCGCAAAGAGGCAAGGGCGGATTTGGAGACTATGGCAAAAGTGACATCAGACCTGTTCCTTTGGACCCTCTGGGAATTGGCAGTATGGGAGGCACTGGAATTGGCACGGGAGTTGGTGGAGGAAGTTTATTCGGGCCGAATAATCCGATATTCACTTCGGGTCCGGAGTACCCGGAACGACCAGAGCTCAAAGGGAAGGTGCCTGGAGCAATTATTTTACCAACAGGTCCAGGAAATATAGATCCTACTTATCCTGATGATGACCACTTCCAACCGAGAGGCATCCCTGTCAAAAAGCCTCAAGGAGGAATCCCCGACCCATTTGGAGGAGGCTTTGGAACGAAGAATAGATTTGGAAACGACGGGTTCGGGCCAAGCAAATTCTAATAGTGTTAGCACTGTTAATTAAGGATTGAAACTTAGAAAATGTATGTTTAATTGATCCTATATTAATTGTTTCTTTGGATATATATCAGTTTGTTACCTAATTCGTATGATTTAAGCCCACTATGCTTTGATTTGAAACATGTATTTCCCATAACTAATCAAACTCATCTTTTGAGCCTCAGGAGCACGATTAATTTTGATCGAATAGTTTATACTAAAATTTATTGAATCAAGCGAAAAGAAGGTTTATTTCAATGAATTATCTGGGAGTATCTCATACTGAAGTGCAGCAAGAATTTTTCAATTTAGACCTTGAGACAGGCATCCAATCAAATAATCATGCATTCTGTCGATCTAATTCATCAAAAGCAGAACTTGGGATTAGAAAAGACACACTTAGCTCATCATCGCCGCAATTCAAGCGCAATTTATCGAATCTTTTGAAAAACGTTGAGCCTGAAAAATCCAGTGGGATGAATAGTAAGAGCCAATACAATAACTCACCTGGGCGCTCTCCAGAAAAAAAACTTGGAGCTGCTTTACAAAAAGGAGTGGTTAGATCTTCTTCGTCGGATCTTTGTGCTCGCAGAAAACCAAGGCCGCGTCCAGTGTGGCAAATGTTTAAAGACCCTTCAGAGGACTTTAACCAGCGAATTAAATTAAGAAGCTTACTCCCTGATAAAGAAGAAATGACATTACAAAATTTAAGCATCATACCAAAAGTTTCTGCGGAAACCGCCGATACTGATAATATCAAGCCCATTTCTCCGACGAAGAGCAAATCCCAAGATAAAATAGGTAAAATGCTGGGATCTGCATTGGTAGTTCGGCGACGATGGCAACCTACCTCTCAAAGTGATCCTAGATTTGAAACTGAGCTCGATAATGCGGATGATATTGGAAAGCTGATCACTGTAGTCGACAGTCCGCTAAAAAGACCTCCAAAACTTTTACTCAAGAAAGAATCGGAACCAGTGAAGCGATTTATTCACCAGAAACCCGCAAATTTTGATCTTTCTACCAAAGAACCCTTCTCTCCTGAAAGGAAAGAGTCTTCCAGAAATCACTCGCCTGGTGAAAAGCACCAAACGATATTCAGAGCTTACCGTCATAAAATATCCGCGAATTTTTCAGAGTTTTTCAGAGGGGGAAATACATCTCAAATCAATGACAGCACAGAGAATGGAGGGTTCTCTCTACTAAGCGGTGGAATAAGAGCGAAAAGTGTGGAAAGAGCACGGAACGTGCGAAATTCACCAACAAAAGTTGATAATTCAGAGCGGACAGCGACCTCCTCGCCGCGGAAAAGACTTCCCTTGGGAAAAATCAGAATAAAAACCTGGTTTGAGAGACTTCCTAAATTTACAAATTTACTCACGATAAATCCACAGCAAATCGCTGTGGAGCAGAATCAAAGCTCACCTAAGCAAGTAGGAGTTCCAAAAGTCATTAAATTTCAAAAATTGCCATCATGGGATGAGATTTTTCATCAGAAGCCACAAACCGATCAACAAAAACAGCCTCAACAGCAGCTAAATCCGTTGAAAGATGAAAGTAAACAAAATGAGCTTCAGATAACTCGGCGCAGAACAAAAGTTCTCCGTAATGTCATCAATTTGCATCTGCTAATTAGTACTTTTGGAACTTAGTTATGGGGAAAGCCAATAAATTTCAGAAGAAACGAAGAGGTAGAGAACTGCAAAGGGCTCTGCTTGAGATACTCAATCTCATTCAGGCGCTCAAACTTACTGTCAGCGATGTAATAACGTGAGATGAGCTTGCAGAATCTGAATCTTGTTGCAATATTTTTAGGCAATAGAAAGGCAGATTTTTCCACAAGTTCCATATCAAAGACAAGACTCAAAAGCATTCATTAAATGTGTTCGTATGGGTAACATGGACATGGTCCGATCAATGCTCTCGAATGATCCTTATCTTGTATTTCAATACGACCACGTAATGATTGAAGTGAGGTCTTACTTAGTTAAATCTTTGGCATAGATTATGCAAACTCCTCTTCACTGGGCCTGCAAAAGAGGTTCTTTAGAAATGGCTGCTTTGCTGATAAACGTAAACGCTCATGTGAACGCGAAAGATATGGTACATACGATCTCATGTTTGATCACTTGCACGAACTCACATTCTAGGTCGGTCGTACGCCGTTATATTTTGCAATTGTGAATGATCACGTGAATGTTATGCAGGTAAAATGATGACGGCATTTTTCCAGACTTGATCAATTATTAGCTTCTACTCGCAAATAAATGTGATCCTTGGAGTACTCCTGCAGTTAATTATTCCAATCTAGTAAAAGATAAGACTTTTATGAGGTATTATCTCAGCAGAGCAAGGAAGGTATCTGATTTTGTTCACTGGAATCTAATGCTGATTCATTGATATTTCTCCCAAATATAGATCGATATTATTATTTCGATGGTCCCTTATAACCAGAGGAAAGATATCTGGGAAAATCAAGTGCATATCTTCTCTCTGCCGCCGAAAGTTTTGGCCCAGACAATTGAATACGAGGAATTCTAACTCAGTAATCAAAATTTCAATTAGAAAACAGGACTATTTAACAAATAATCTAAGTTTTTTTCAAATTATTATAAGACATTTGAATTGATAAATTCCTTTCTGGAGGAATGGCTCTATTTTTTATCATGCAATATCTTTGCTACTTGTGACAAATTCATAATTTCAAAAGTTAACACAGAACAAAAAAAAAAAATCTATGATCATCCATCATCATTGCTTTTTGAAAATTTCATTGGACTTTCCTATGATTAATTGCATTGATCTCTCTAAAACAAAAGAAATAGTTGTAAATGAAAAGACCAATTTTTAAATATAAATTTACTTTAGATGTTGATCGCGTTTTTGTTTCTTCAATCTCAGCAGTTCTCTGAGCTCATCTCGTTGACTTTTCTCTCTTGCAGCCCAAAATTTCGTCTCAGTGTCTTTTATGCTCGCATTGAGCTCAGATACTGCCCTATACAAATAATCCAGCTTCGTCTCGGTCACCGATATGAAAGAGTCATCTGTAAATATCTTGCGATCTTTTTGCTTTTGTTCCACAATTTGCTCGCTAAAAAGAATTTTATCCATACATATTCACGATTATTTATTACTCAAGTGATTCGATATAATTTGAAAAACTCTTTAACGCATTGTCTCTGACCGCAAAGTTTTTCGGGCTTACCAGCGTCTGCGTGCGTGTCTTGTCTCGATCATGATGCTGTGGAGATAACGGCATATACGTTAAGAAATTATTCAAATCCTTTTCTTTCGGAGAGGACTGCTGTTTTCTCAGCAAGTCTTCACCACCAGCAAAAGACACCGTATTTTTCGGGGTATGCTTATGTTTGCAGGAACTCAAAATGAATTTATTCCTCTCCCTTCGAGCTTCAGTTAGCTCACGACTTCCTTTGAGATAGTTTATATTATGTCTTTTTTCTTCCTTATAACCCTCGAACTTCCTCATTGCTTTATGTTCGACCGTCCTAATGCTCGGACTCTTCGAGCCGGTTGTGTTGAGCACGAACGAGCTAGATTCGAGCTTATCCTCGTTTCGGAGAAGAAATTTATAGAGGTCGTTTTCTAGCGTTTGAGATCCCAAGTGCAGTTCATTCTGCTTGATGGGCATTTTGCTCCTCAAAGCCATTAGTCGAGTCTTATGCCTATCTTTTCTCACCTCCGAGAATTTCTTCAGATTCAAAGGGTTTTCAAGAAACGCTGAGATTTGATCTTTTGCCTCTCGAGGAGCAGCGTCGTTATTTGAGCGGAGTAAAAACATTCGCATTTTGTTCATTAAAAGTGATGAGGAAGGATTTGACTCCGTGTTTTTGTCTCTACCCGTGGTCCGATCAGAGGGTTCAGTTGGAGTATCTTCAGGTAGCAATGCAGGTCTTTTCATTATTGTTGTAAATGAAGACGCATGCGATGAATCCGTAATGAATCCAGTTCTCCGCTTCCTGTAGTTTTCTGAAAACCTTTTCAAGAGAGGCGTGGCCCGGTCAAATCGTTGCTGATCTTCCAGGTTTTTAATTTCTTTCCTCCGTTTAATGACGAAGTCGATGAATTTGATCTTTTGGTTAGAGTTGTTAAACTCTTCAATCGCACCTCTAATCTGCTCTTTGTCGAAGAAATTAGAGATTTTGCTGATAGGGTGAGAGGGCTTAGTTCGACTGTCTCTACCAAATCTTGAAGGTCGTGAGGGCGGGGTTTGTATTACGTAGTCGTTTTCATCTTGGTGGAGGATTGGAGAGTCTATGGGGGCGATGGTGTTATTGGCAGTGTCTCCTGTCGCTTGAAGACCTGAAAAGTGACTTGTTGAGACTGTGAGTCTCGAATAATCACGACGTTTAGAAAGAGTTGAGAGGTTTTGGTTGAGAGTTTGATGGAGAAGATGGCGCTGCTTGCTCATACGATCGACTGGAACAGGTACATTATCCATTCTGGAAAAAAGAGTTATGATTGAGTCTAGCGTAATATTCTTATTGCTCCGTCGGAGTCGCAATTGATCTCACTAATTTTATTTATTTGTTCAAGCAGATATTTGCTATGAAATAAAAAATTAGTCAAGACAGAATTCCAGTTCTTGTCTAATCGGTATTCGAAACAGGAAAAACCACCAAGATTTAAAGGATTTTACTAAGAATGATTTTGAGCAATTTTATTAGATGTGCTTCAAACAAGCAGCGAATTACTACGATAACCTCTTGTTTACTATGAGAAAGGATTATGTAATCAATTTGCCTACGATAAGAATGCAATCACTTTGCCTGAAGGTTATTCAGTTTTTAAGTCGATTCAAAGGAGGTTATGGACAAATTACATATATATATCATAAATAAGACTGCTGCCATCCAAAAAGATCTTTAAAATTAAAATTAAACCAAAAGTCTCTATACCTGCATCTAAATTTCTAACACTATATAAAACTTCTGCGAGAGTTACTTATTCACATATATCTATATACACGAATCAATTAACAAAAATCATGCTGATACATTTGAAATGATTAGTCAAATCCGCATTTGCAGCTGCAAAGTCCTTTTTTCTGTACAGAGGGCTCAATGAACGATCCCGTTGTCTGCTGTGGCTGTGGATTCTCCTTGATATCATTGATAAACGATGGCTTCCGTAGTTCATACAAACTACCGAAATCACTCGCCGATAGCGCTCTTCCCTTATCTTGGAAAAATGAATTTTCTTGATAAGAATCTTGATTAACAGATGTCATTGACACAGCATTATCGAACGAATTTCCTGCATCATTATTCTTTTCTCCATTCTTTAGAGTTAGTTAAGGTAAGCGGTGTAATTGCTAAACTTATTACTTTTATTCCTTGCAATTTTGAAAATTCTTCGATCTTCAGCATATGTGTGGTTTTTTTATTAATAATTTCCAATCCCCTTCAAATGATATCAAATCATCAATAGTTCAAAATCAATTGCTTACAGTTGTTTGATTTTGAGAGTTAAATTCGTAAACTGCTGCTGTTTCTCGAGAAGAGTCTCCTGCTTTTCTTTCAACACAGCTTTTAGTCTCTGATTATTCTCCTTAGTCGTCGGTAGCATTGTCATAAGTCTTTCATACTCAGTCTCGAAGTTTCGCAAAGATTTCATCATATGTTCTTCGTCTTTTTCAACCTAACACCAAACTATTAAATAAGACCAGAGGTCAGTAATTTCACATCTTCTTTGAATTGCAAAATTTTATGCTTTTCTTCGGCAATTTGCTCTTTGAGTTTCTTAATTTCTTCTTGTTTTTTCTGAATTTTCTCATCGTAGTGTTTCAAAGTCAGCGCTCTCATTTCTTCTGTCTAGAGAACCGATTAGCCCGAATTAAGAAGAGCTTTTTAACCTTTGCATTATGTATTTTAAACCGACAGACATCGCAATATCTTTTCTTCTTAATTCTTTTCGACGAGCATTCTCCACACACAGAATTTGCACAAACCCGGCTATTTTTTTATCAGTTTATCCTTAAGAAATTCACCATAGTTACCAATGATGTCGGAAAACACCCTGCAATTGATCAAACACCCGACTGCACACGAAGCATTTAGTGTCGAGCTTCCAGCTGCTCTCAGGTTGGAAAGTAATATCTAATTCCTTTTTGTCCTCATCTGAGTTTCATGAGCATAAACTCAAAACGATAAATAAATACCGCTTTCTTCTCCTCCTCCTGACTCACTCCGGTTATCTTCGAAGAAATACGCTTGTGCCTGCGGAAATGTCTTGCTAACTTCATCCATATAATTGAAATTGACAGAATTGAATCCTTTTTATTCGGATATGTGTAAAATATGTGTAATGGTAAGAGTACCTTCTTTCCAAGAAGATGCGGCTTCATCTGGGTAGGTGTCCCGTTGGTGGTGTGTTGGATCTAATATTCTTTTTTAATTATTCTGATGAGTAATGTTCTACGTTGATGACTGCGCCGTACGGGACTGGTGTATCCTTTTTTAATCTCTTGAGTGAGAAGGGAACCATGGCCTGACCAAGGTCTGCTTTCGGCTTTGCTTTCCATTTTGACAATTTTTTTCGGAGATTAACTTATTTATTCTTTATAGAATAACTATTTGGTATACCGAGCAGCATAAATTTACAACAATTCGCCTTTCTGATAAAAATATTTTCATAAAGTCTGATCTACGGATTTATTGCCATTAATTTTCTCGTGTTAATAGAGGAGTTACTCACCTCAGAGGGTCGATGAAGAGAGATTACCATAAGTTCTGATTATAATGTAAAATAGAGCATTATGTATTACTCTGGTCCTACCCTGATTAGAGGAGGTTCAGAAAATGGATTATATCAAGCCTTTAGTAATAAATATATTGAGGATTGATAATGTTTATAGGGATCTGAGAAAAGACAAATTGAAATTTTGTTTGTTGGTCTATAATTCAATCAAGGTCACAAGACGTAGTAGCAGGGGTGTTTCTCCAATACAGATAATGCCAGCTCTGCCTTTCAAAAAGTTGGAACTGAATTACTGTAAAGAAAATTTTTTGCCTACTGAATATAAAAAGACTAATTTCACAATGATTATCAAGGGTAATATAGGTGAGGAACTTGAAATAAAGGAATTCAATGGGGGTGGCAACATATCCAGGCTTCGAATACACTTGATTGTAGGTAACACGCGCAACATAAAAAGAAAACTAGAGATTGGCATTGGCTCCACTTTTGAGACCTTCAACCAAAATGGAAATTATCTATTGGTTTTTTCTTCGCAGTGTCTAGTCATGCTGGAAGTAAGCCAATCCAACAACACCATTGCTTGAGGGAACATTGATACCAGATTTGAGTGTTCATACAAGACCTTGTGAAGAGAAAACTCTGTATTCTGAAAATGCAGTCTTTACCGAATGATGCTTTATTGCGCTTGATATAAAATTGCAAAAAGAAACCTACTCTCGATACTAATTGGAGTTAGGTATATCAATGTTAAGCATTATCGTAATGAAAACTTCCTATCTTTTCGATTTTAATATGAAATCACTTTACCTTCAAGTCTCGAGCCTACGATTATTTCTGTTCATGTGTTTTTATGAATATTTCATCAAGTATTTTAATTTCTCAAGACTATAGCATGTAGCATGTAGCAACACGCACAACAGCTGACTTGAGAAGAAGTTACCATCTACACTGTAGCTATACTTATTTTTGTTTTCTTTCTTTTTCTCTCTAATTCTTCTCCAGTTACTTCCATCACATTCCTATATAAAGTTATACACACTATTAACAAAACACTACCTTGGTTCCACAACCTCTGTTAGGGAGTCCTAATCTCAGATAAATCAGTACCTTTGAAAATTTGAACTTGTTTCAAAATTCCAAAATTATGAGGATTCTTGGAGTCATCACGCATGGATTCTGAGAGAAGTAACCCAAGTCACTCTGATCTACTCAAATTTCCAAGAATGGAATAGGTAGTTCCTCTTTTCATCTCACTTTCCTTGGCTCATTCACTATTTTCGTACACAGAGAGCGCTTGCTTTATTTT